>ENA-ORTV01000397-ORTV01000397.1-human-gut-metagenome-genome-assembly--contig:-NODE-397-length-54237-cov-8.184397_pt1 | contig 54237 bp, 78 predicted proteins | sample MGYA00241915_ERZ509194 | MGnify/ENA primary metagenome ERZ509194 (study PRJEB26280, sample SAMEA2338810) | human gut metagenome | biome: human gut; feature: human-associated habitat; material: faeces... | reverse complement strand
GTTGATGCAGCACCTTGGTAGCCGGTAGCTGATGCAGCACCTTGGTAGCCGGTAGTTGATGCAGCACCTTGGTAGCCGGTAGCTGATGCAGCACCTTGGTAGCCGGTAGTTGATGCAGCACCTTGGTAGCCGGTAGCTGATGCAGCACCTTGGTAGCCGGTAGCTGATGCAGCGCCATAGTCGCCGGTAGCAATTTTTTCTTTTGTCCATTTGCATTTACTGAACGTAAACTTGACGGCCGCATCTACAATATTTTTAATGCTTAACTCTGCCCCAATGTGGATTTTTGAGCAAGCAATTTTGGTATCATCCGTATCGACATCCATATCCCCACTGCCTTCAACTTCATGGAACTTGTTCATACCAATGTATGCAGGTGGATAATAGCTAAATACATCCAAGGGACGAAGACAGTAGTGGAAACCATTACTACAAGCGCTTATATCACCCTGTTCTTCGTAATCTTTTCCCTCTTCATATTTAAAACTCCGGCAAGTCATATCAGGATTGAAGCCTTTGAACCCTTTTATCTTACTGAATTCTTTCGGGATAGTAACATTACCAGGAAGATTTGCTCTGAGAACCATATATGCCATATAATTTATATCAAACCCCGCTATTCCCGTACCAATGGCGGTAAGAAGAAACTCCTTTTCAGGATGTTCGTTGGCAAAATTCCTCAAGTTACCCAAATAGATTGTCAAATCTTCTTCTGTGATTCTCTCCATATCTTCATCCAACGTAGGAATAGCATAGGATTGTCCTTGTATTCCTTCGGCTTGTCCCATGATCGCACCGAATTTCTCAACTGCTAACCTGGCTGCTCCACCGGCATGGTTGCCGTTCATATTACTACCAAAAACAAATATTTGATTCTCTTTAAGTTCCTGAATATTTTCAGGGGTAAACTTCTTTTTCATATTTATATTGTTATTAATGAGTTTTCAATTAAAAACCGGGCTATCTTCACAGGCCGCCCGGCTACGACTAAACAAATACTTCATCTGTAATGAAGATGTTGCGACACCCGGATTCGAACCGGGACGAGTTGTCAAGCTCCATACATCTAAGGTTTGACCTTCCTATCATAGAGTGTATTACGTCTACCATTCCGCCATGTCGCAGTGTTTCCCGACCAGCACGTGGACGGGACTGTTTATATTAAAATATATCATGAATTATTCACCCTCACGGGCTTATTGAGTAATTTTTAAGAAATCAGGAGAAATCCCATATAAGGGCGTTTTGCCATCCCATTTATCAATAAATTGTTTGTATAAGATTTCTTTCGTCAATCCTCTTGACGTAATTAGAGCCTGTTCTGTCTTTAGCTGTTCAAGCTCATTTCGTTTTCTCTGTTCTGCTATTTGCTGGTCTAACACAGAGATATTGGTATTAACCTCATTACGGCTATCAATCTTTTCACGTACTGCTCTTGAAAATTCAAGCTGCGCGGAAAAAGTCAACAATTGAAGCCCTCTTTTCTCAAATTCTTTATCTACTATCTGTTCCAGCCGTTTTTCAAAAAGAAGAGAACCGCCATCAGCCATCAAGCTGTCTGTCTTATGTTTCCGGCTTTCTTCTTTTATCAAGTCATAAATACGCGGTTCAAGTATATTATCTTCAAGGCTTTGCATAAAACCATCTTTCCCGGATTCCGTATCGGCTTTATCTATATGTTTATTATCGAATACAACATCAACAGCCCTATTTTTTATAACTTTATATGAATAGGTGGGACGTGCATTAAATTCTGTGTTATCGGCAGCTTTCAAAGTGACAGGTTTGGCAAATTCACCTCTTTGGTCAAATAATGGGACTTGAAACAACTCTGTACCCCATTCCCAAGTGGAAACTCTACCCGATACCACCTTGAAATCCTCTTTCCCTTGCTTACCGTAGTTCTCCATCAGAACCCCAGCATAGTTAGGGGCTACTCTTTCGCAAGAAGCGAATACCAATAAGGTCATACAGACCAATGTCAGATTAATCAATCTCTTCATTTTTTAAGTTCTTAATTAGTTTATAAAAGAAATAAATTATTGTGGCTGATATTACTGCTACACCCAGCCAAGCGTGTAGGTGATTAAAAATCCTGTTCCCAATAGCAATTCCGATAATCAAAAGTGTTATTAATTTGATGTACTTATTCATAATTCTGATTATTTGGTTATTATTGTTCCCGTGAGCGTTCCGATGGTAGCCTTACTACTCTCAAGCATCTATTGAGAGCCACGGGATAATTACATATTACTTCAATTTTCTGATTATATCACCGCCATAAGAATATTGAGTTAACTCTATAAACTCATGTACGGTGTAAGTATCATTGTCAATGTCTATTCCCTTATTGGCACAGAATGACAGCCTTCCTTGCTTGCACGAACCGGTCAGCACATGATGCCAATGGAACAATTCTTTAGCCGATACCTTTTTAGTAAAGTCCTGAAAATGCTTTTTAAAAGCTTCCAACCTTTCCTCCTCAGTTGAATCGTCATACAATTTTTCTTGAAGCGACGCAAAGGCCTCGTGCAATGTTTCTCCATGAGCGAATTTCCCATTCCTTTTTGCAACAAATGTCTCGGTCAATGTAAAGTCATCGTTCAGTATATATCCTTTAGCTACATTGTCATGAACATGCTTGATAATTGTAGGAATATCATCAATGATATATACTTTGTCACCATTGAATGTTTTAATTCCATCGCCATAGCCATAGCCAGAGCCATCGCCATAGCCATCGCCATCGCCATCGCCAGAGCCATAGCCATAGCCATAGCCATCGCCAGAGCCATAGCCAGAGCCATCGCCATAGCCAGAGCCATAGCCATAGCCATAGCCAGAGCCATCGCCATCGCCAGAGCCAGAGCCATCGCCATCGCCATAGCCAGAGCCATCGCCATAGCCATAGCCATAGCCAGAGTATATACTAAGAAACTTTCTTATCTGTTCTTCCATACGGCTACCTCCTCAATGGATTTTATCGCTTCATCTGTACAAGGAATTATTTCTATAACTCCCAAAATAGAGATTATCGGTACAACTAATGTAAATTTACAATCATTAGGTCTTTTCGTTCCCTCAACAGCTAATTGGCTGATAGATGCAGCCCCATGCCAACACCACAATCTTCGGCAGTCTGTCAATGTAACCTCACTACCATTTTTTTCTTTCAATACTCCGTAAAATACGCCCGCTCTGTCTGCTCTAATAATTACTTTTTTCCCAATCATAATTCTATATATTTAAAGATTAATAAATATTGGCTCCCTTCAACGCAACAATACGTGTTTGGCTTTTCAGCGTGCCCGAATTTTACGGGAAGGGAGTATATATAGTATCAGCGATAATGACGCCCAAACATCATACTTTAACGGTCAACGGACGATTTTCCGAACTGATACATGGACTACTATTGTAGTATGTTCATTAACTTAATCACGCTGCTGCCTTATGCTCGTATTCACCTCTCAATGAACAGTCTTCGCAATCGGTTGCTTACACGCTATACATCGCCTCGGCTATGTGTATAATAGATATACTGCTTATCAGCGCAGGCTAATTTTACGTGCCCTGAACACGACTTCATTTTTGAGGGTTAAGTCTCCCATCCCGAATGTTTGGCTCATCGGTTTCGCCTGTAATGTTCCCTCTGCACGATTCGAACGTGCGACCTTCACCACCGGAATACACAGACCGGAAATACTAAACTTTCACGAATAATAACCGAGGCGACACTCTGCCTGGCTGAGATAAGAGGGAAGATGTTTTCTAATAGTCGAGGCTGTCGTAGTACTGCTTGTTGCTCAAATACTCGGATACTACCGCCGACTGCGAACTGTCATTTATCTGGATACTGATAAAGTCGTACTTATCAGAACTCATTCCGGATAACACATCGTCGTTGTATTCCACATGGCCGCTGTATATACATCCTGCCATTACCGCAATAACTAAGGCTATCCGAAGTGCAAGCCGAGAGGCTCTGTTTAAATCGTAGGTTTTCATATTGAAGATGATTTAGTGATTCTATCTTATTTCATTTATATCGTTTTGGCGGTAGAAAACCTTTCCGCCTATTTTGATAGGGATGAGATAACCTTTTTTGCTCCAATGATACAGAGTTGTCCGATTTACTTTAAGGACTTCCGCTACTTCTTTCAGTGGAACCAATTTGTCATCAGGAGTTGATCGTATATTAGCCTTAATCTCCTCGTCCCATTCCAGAAAAGCTTTCTTTAAATCTTGTACACTAACTATGAGAAGCTGTTGACTGGAAGAGCTATTTCTTATTATTTCCCGAATATCCATAGCTTTATCTCCTATTTTAGTCTGGTTACTTCGAATCTTTTAGGCTTTCGTCCCGGCTTTACTTCTTCTTTTTTTATCTCGAAAGTGGCTATACCATCACTTTTTATATTTGATGCTGTTACTTTCGCGCTATTATAGTTCATTTGAGACATTTTAAATTGCTCCGTCTCTCCAACTCCAATTGAAAGTAGGGTGTCTCTGACTTTCACCACTTTAAATATATTTTTTCTACTTTTTTTTACGATTATATTATCCATAACCATTAACTTTGTAGCGGTTAATTAATTAACTGATTGATGATGCAAATATACTACATAAAATATGAACTACAAACATTTAGTTCTAAAAATATGTAGCACAAACATTATTTAACAATAGGGGAAATTATACCTTATATATATGAAGAAAGAGAATAGAAATTGGATAGCGTGGATAGCACTTGGGGTAAGTGGCATTGCAATAATAGTAAGTGTTATTGCAATATGTATTGCATGCCCTCATATTCCAGAGTTGGGTTTTGACTATCAAGGAGTGGTTGTAGGGGTATTGTCGCTTTTAGTTACTACATTGATTGGCTGGCAAATTTATGAAGCGGTGCATTTTAAAGACATTCTCAAAAAAGAGGTATTAAAGGCTTCATCTGAAATCATTGAAGCTAATAGAAAAACTCTTTTAATATCTCAACTAAATAGCCTTTATGGATTACATGAAGGGGCAATTAGAAATATAGATATAAATTACATGTTATCAACTTTAGATATAATGATGGATATAGTAATAGATTTGAGAGATAAAGAAAAAGCTAACATGATATTAAAAGCCATATCAGACCTTCATAGATTTACCGGAGATATTAGAGCAGACAACTCTAAAAAAAATAAATATAATGCGATAAGAGAAAAAATAAAAGAATTAGCATCTATTTCAGATACCGCATTTGATGTCTATAAGAACACAGCTATTTAGCAAATTAGCGTTTCATCAATATGCTTATATAAATTTTCAATTTCTTTTGTTTTTTCATTTATACATTCTTCAAAATATTTATTTTGAGCGTCCGAAGCAACTTTTATTGATTCTGTAATAACAGATAGCAGTTCTTTAATAAGATATGTTGTTATCATGGCAAATAAGAAAGCGACCAGCTCCAAAGTTGCGGTTTGGATGGTCTGATTTAACAAAGTTCCGCAACAACTTAGTTCTTTGAATTAGTTATCAATAAGAGAATATAAAATATATATAATCAATATATTAAATTTAAACTTACTCGACAAGGGGCTGGAGGCTCTGCATAGTCTTTCCTTTAGGGATTTTGTCCCTTTTGCTATGCAGGTTAAAACTTCCTCGCGTAAGTACGCCGTTTGTCCCGGCCCGGTCATTAACAAGGTTAACCGGGTTCTCCCGTATTTCGCTTCACTTGCAAGCTGCGCACGCATCGGGATTTAGTCTGCGTCCTACTATTTGCGCTCCCTCCGAGTAGGTTTACTATGCCGTCCGGCGGTATTCTCAAACGGATAACTACGGCATAGGGATATATAAAATATCCGCTTCATCTGCACATGAAACGGATATTCATATATGTTAAACCTCTTGCGAGGGATGTTTAACCAATTTTGTATCGTACACGTGCAGGTGTTACGAATGCAAATATACTACATAAAACAAGAAGTATGCAAGAAGATGAAGAAAAAAATCTTAGCGATTTATCAAAAAGATTTCTTTTGGTGATTTCCGAACAGTATTTAAATTTGAGTGGATACAAATTGAGAAATGCGGGTATTATTTCCAGTCAATCCACTTTAACCAGCATCAAAAAAGGCATTCAACAGCCAAGCAGGAAAACAATTGATTTACTTTGTGAGAAATACGGCGTAGATAAGGCATGGCTTTATACAGGAGTGAGGCAAGATACATCTGAAGTTTCACCAGTATTTTCAGAAAGCGAAGAAAGTGAGCCTTTTACCGTTAATCATAATGGAGTTAAGTTTTATGAAGCTTCTAATGGGTATCGAATGGTGGTAAAGAGAGTTCCTTTTTGTGCTTATGGACGATTTATTAATGAGTGTAATACTCTTGAACCGGATAAAATGGAGTGGGGAGAGGAGTCTTTTGAAGTGCCGCAAGTTGTTCATGGTAAATATTTGGCTTTTGAAGTTAGAGGAGAAAGTATGGATGATGGAACGCGAGATAGTTTTGAAGAAGGGGATACAGTTTTAGTGAGAGAATTGGATAGGCTTCATTGGATAGATGGGGTAAGGTTTAAGGACTATCCTTATTGGATTGTCGTTTTTGACTCGTCAATCCTTATTAAGCAGATTGTATCCCAAGACTTAAAACAAGGGACAATCACCTTTCATTCTCTTAATCCTTCTCCTGAATACTCTGATTTTACTTTGTATATGGATGATATTAGGGCTTTGTATTATGTTTTACAAAAGAAGCCTAAGATTGTGAAATTTTAATTTTGATTGCATTTAATACATTGTCAAATATTTTATTAAATACTATTTACTAACAATTTTAAACATATAATTATGGAAAATATTGCATTTTTTACTTCAATCATTATTATTGCATTTGGTGTATTACAAATCATCCTCTTCTTCAAAGTATGGGGAATGACTAATGATGTAAGAAAAATTAAAAATAAAACTGTTAATAGTTTTAATGAAGCTCATAAACAAATTATACTTGGAAATAAAGATAAGGCTTTTGAAATATATCAACGCTTATATGTTGAGGAATTAATTAAGATTTCTGAATTAAAGCTGGACTTTGAAGAAAATTACCCTAAGTTGGTTGAAAGATACAAATATGAATTATCTAAGTTAGGAGAAGGATATAGTATCGATTTCTCTGAATATAACGAAATTCATAAGATAAGAAGAATAACAGACTAACAAAAAACAAACGTGCTATTATGAAGAAGATTTTATTTTTAATGGCGATGTCTATTATTTCAATTTATTCATTTTCGCAAGAGAAGGTATTATTCAGATTGCAGCAAGACGGAACTTTCTTGTCGGATAAAAGTGGAAAAAAGTATGAGATTGTTTTATTTGAAGGTGTCTCTTGTGATAAGTTATATATAACGATAAAAAATAATATCAACTCTTTATTCAAAAAGCCCAAAGAGGTGATGAGTGAAGTGGAAAATACTTCAATATCAATAAGGGCATATAGCGATGCCATAACTTGTGATAAGCTCCCATTATGCGCTGTTTCTGTTTACAGTGGATATTATAACCTAATGTTCCATTTTAAAGACGGGAAAATAAAAGTTGATGCTCCTATTATTGATGAAACTATATATGAAGGATTGGAAGAAAGAAATTTTTCGTATATAGCAAGTGGATTTTTCAAGAAAGGAAATGTAAATCCTAAAAAGGAGAAATACAAATTGCTAACCGAAGACCAACTAAACGTTATGATAAATAAAATACTCGGTTTCGGGAATGATACAGAGGAAGATGAATGGTAAAACGAGAATTGTTTACCTATTTCCCATAACAGTAAATAAAGAAACCTTTTTGATTCATGATATACGCTGGATTACTTTTGCCGGTTGCATCTTCGTAAGTCGTTGAAACAAAAGCTAAACGCATTTTTGCGTTGAGTGATTCATCCTCTGTATTAAGAATATTATCAATGCTTCTAACCGATAAAACGGAGAGTGGTTCATAAAATATTTCTATTAAGTTTCAAGAGGTGGGTATGTTGCCAATAAACTATGAAGCCGCCATGAGTATTGGCGGCTTAGTTGTGCAATCAGGTGTAAAACCCAGTTTAATCACGCTTATTGCGCATTATTTACTTGGCATTCTGTGCCTCTTTCTTGTCTTGGTGGTTGAAATAGACTACTCCGACAATGGCTATTACTGAAACAAGCCCGAACATTACTAAAGCTTCCACATTATTCATAATACTTCTCTGTTGAATTTATGTAGGTATGGTTTATCTAAATCACTTCTTTTCAAAAATGCGTATTTAAAAAATCTATATCCTATTTTTGCATTTACAGTAAAAACCGAGCAATAAAAATATAATGCTTCTCCGCCTTCTAAATGACCTATTTCAGTTGGAGTGGTAATGCCTGCTACATCACAATCCTTATCGATGTCAACGAATTTTATTGTTAGAATATTCTTGTCTGATTTCATTTCAATACGCGGGTTGCTATTATTTTCTTGAACAAACATAGCTCTAAGAGTTATACAACTCTTTTTACCTATAAGTTCAATATCTACAGCTTCATCGTTGTATACCAATATTTCTCCATTCTTAATGATAGTATAATCTCCTATCTTTTCTTTAAATACTAAGTTCTCCATAACTTCTATCTCATTCTTGCCTATTTTTGCTCTTATTTTTTATAAGTAGCTGATTTTCACCAATGGGAATTTTTGACCTATGGTCTTTATCAAGCCACATCTTTACCCAAGAACTTATCTACAAAGTAAATCTGCCCCTTGCCAGTCACTTTAGTAGTGGTAGTTACCAATACAGAGCCATCTGGTTTAGTGATTGATGTTTTCTTCAATTCAAAAAGTCTCAATTTCATAGCCTTTTGTGTTGGCTGATTGTAGTAGTCACCCTTCTGGCAAAGATAACCATTCTCACGCATCCAGCTAAACAAACGGTTTTGACCGATATTCACTCCATTTTGTTGCAGTATCTTTGCCAATTCAGCAACCAAGCAAGAACGTTGAGAAGCTGAAACGGCATCAGCAAAAAGAACTTTAGGTGCATCTTTCTGAATCTTCTGTTCTGCAATTTCTGCTTTTTGTTCAGCTTCGATACGTTTCTGCTTTTCTTCTTTCAAGTTGGTTGCAAGTTGAATCAGGAAATCGGGTGAGGTCAAAGCTTTTTCAAGTGTTTTTTGCGTCATGTATGCACCATGCTTGCGGATTGAAGGCAAAACTTCATCGCAAACCCAATCTTGGAATTTTTCAGCGTCCGGTAATTTGGATTTCATTGTCAACCGATAAACTTCACTTTCTTTGCCATACTTTATAGCCTGTACACCACTTTGGGTGGGGGTTTCCAAAACAGTAACCCCCTTACAATGGTCTATAACAGCTTTAGCAGGATTTGAATAGCCAAGTGCTTTAGCTACATCTGCCAAGCAAAACAACGGTTCTTCATTCTCATTCATAGCAATTCTTACTTTTCCGAACTGCTCATTTTGGAAAATCTGAATATTATTCATACTTTTACGCAGTTTTTAAAATTGAACCCCACCAAAGGCAAGTTCCTCACTTCTTACCGATGGCGGGGTTTATACTTTTTTAGCCGTGAGGATGGCTGCATTATTTCTGTCTGCGAATTTATCACTAACCGATTGCGTGACCTAAAAAATGTCGTGTGCAGAACAAACAATTGGCAAAAGGTTTGTTATTTATAGAAAAAGCAACCCCTAAATGTATAGAGGCTGCTTGTAGTGTCTTTCTTGCCAACCCGCCAGCCGTATTACTGGCGGGGTATCATAACGTGAACGTTGGTCGAAACCTCAACGTGCATCTTACACTATCTGTTTACGCGGCAATCATTTCCTAATCTTTTTTTCATTTCGGCTATTGAACTATCCAAAGCGGCAATCATCCTCTCATAGTCCTTATGTGATCCGGCTACATTATTCGCTATCACATTGCCAAGTTCCTCGATAGAGGCGCAAATGTCGCCTACAAGTTGTTTGTTTTCTTCCATGATATTAATAGTTAAGTTAGTCACCTACGTAATGAGAACCGAAACGCCCTTTGCTGTTATTGGTATAGTAAGCGGATGCCGGGATTGACAAATCATCATAAGCACTGCGCTTTGCAGGTTCGGCTAAAGAAACCTTCATAGCTTCTTTCTCTGCGTTTATCACTTCCTCATCAGACACACGCTTCTTTTCGTTAGCCCAAGCAAGTTTAAGACAGTCCGCCCAAGTCTTTACTCCATGAGTGAGGGAATACAGTTTCATGTACTTCTTTATCTGGTGGGCGGCTTTCATTATCTTGCTTAAGTTGTAGCGTTTCATAATTGTATATTTTAATGTTGTACATCAATTTTATATTGCAAATATAATGTAGCAGATTAATATAGCAAAATAAAACAATAATATAACGCATCAAATTAACATTAATTAATTATGTAATACATTAAATATAGGGATGAGTATTGTACTTTTGTATCATAACTAATTAATGCACTACATTATGGCAGAATTAAGAATAAAAGAAGTGTGTAAAGAGAAAGGTGTTAAAGTCATGGACTTATCTACTATGATAGGTGTTTCACAGACAAACACAAGTAATATAATCAATGGAAAGGTAAATCCATCGCTTGAAACATTGGAGAAAATCGCCAGTGCCCTAAACGTTCCTATGTGGCAGCTATTTGCTTCACCGGAAGAGGTTACCGGGGATAACGAACTTACAGCCCTTATCCAGCACAAGAAAGATTTCTACAAAACCGTTACAATAGAGGAACTAAAGAAAATTGTGACTGAAATAGAAGAAAAAGCTGATTAAAGTTGTATTTATATATAACTTTTATTACCTTTGCCCCATGAGAAAGATAATCGCATATAGGAATTATTTCAGTGACTTTATAAAGAAATTGTCAGCAGACGAAATAAACAAGATTCGTCGTGCGTTGGACTTATTCAAAGTGGAAGATAAAATGCCAAGACATTTTATAAAGTTCATACGTGACGGCGTTTATGAATTCCGTGTAAACTATGGGAATAATGAATTTCGTATCTTTTTCATATATGATGGTGATACTGTCGTTGTTCTCTTTAATGCTTTTAAGAAGAAAACGCAGAAAACGCCGGATAATGAAATAAAGAAAGCAGTAAAATTAAAGGAGGAATATTATGCAGCTAAAAGAAATCAGTAAGGACATTTACGATTTGGATTCATGGTTGGATGAAGGATTGGGCAAAGAGGGGACTCCCGAACGTGAAAAGAATCGTGAGAAGGCATGGGAAGAGTATAACGCTCAGATACTATTGGATGCACGCAAAAATGCGCGTCTTACACAAGCTGAACTTGCTAAACGAATCGGTGCGGACAAAGGCTATATTTCAAGGATAGAACGAGGCTTGACCGTTCCAACTGTTGCTACCCTTTATAAGATAGCAGCAGCTATGGGGTTAACCGTTGAATTGCGTCCTGCTTGAAAAATAAACGCAGGGCTCAGATTTATATCAAGATAAACTGAGCCCTGAAACTCCTTCTATTTATAGATGAGCGCTGCAAATATACGCTGATATATTTGAATATACAACAAATTTTGCGCCATGATTGTTTATTTAACGCCATGATATAAAATTAACATAACTATATTGTCAGATAAAAAGAACGCTTTAGAACTATTCAATCAAAGAAACCACCTCTTTCTTTATCTCATCGTCTATTTCCCTATATCGGGCAAAAGCCTTGCTACCTTCCGTGTGCCCTGATAATGAACCGACAAGGTTCGGGTCTTTCACTTTCTTATATAGATTACCTATGAATGTTCTTCTTGCCATGTGAGAGGATGCAACTTCGTTTATCGGCCGTTTCTCCTCCTTGCCAGTGGTCGGATTAAGAACAGTAACCATGCGGGTTATATCGCAACATTTGAATATTTCTTTTATAGCATTATTGTATTTCTGAGCCGAAATAAATGGGAATAGTTTTCTTTTGTCACCTACTTCCTTGTATTTGTTTATAAGGGCTTTTGCACGCTCATTTAATGGTACACGCACGACAATCGGACGTTCGTCACGTGTCTTGTGTGGAATGTACTCTATGGCTCCGTTGATGATGTTCTCCTCTGTCATTTTCAACAAGTCGGATACCCGGCATCCTATCAGGCATTGAAAAATGAATATATCCCGTTGCGTGGCAAGGTGAGGACGGTTGGATAAATCGAAATCGGCAATATGGTTACGTTCTTCTAGTGTCAGATAGAACGGAGTACCATACTTTTCTGTGGTAACTCCGTTGTATTTGTCAAATGGTCTATTATCCGTTATTCCCTGCTGATTGCACCAATTATAGAAGGCGCGGAGTTTGTTAAACAATGCGCATATTGTATTATTCCCTCTCGGCTGTGGCTTAATATTTTTACGGGCGGCATGCGCTATTGCAGGGAACGCCTCATATATTTGGGGATATTCCTCATAAAGTATATGTTCGTTTCTTAAAAAACTTTCTATATCTTCGAGGGTGTCTGAGTTTATTTTGTCTATATCCAGATTAAACTCTTTTTTTTCATATATAGCAATAAACAGTTCATATCTTTGTAATGCACGAACAAGCACGCGAAAATTCTTATCTCTTACTTCTGATAGTTTCTTTTTCTGGAGGTAAGATTCTATAATGACAAAGAACCCTTCTTTTTGTACTTGGTATTTCTCTGGGTGTATTTGCCTATCTACGAGTTTCTCCAGTTCTTCGCTGCTGATTCCGGGATTGCTGTCATATATGGATAATAATAAATTCTTCCGTTCTGTGATAGCGGTATTTAATCGTACGCGTTCATCTGTTCTTATAACGCTCTTTGATTTGTATTGCTCCCGTTTATCGTCCCATAAAGCAGGCAACACAACAAGCTCTGACTTATGGAATAACTGTACTTTTCTTCCACTGGATATTCGGAACCTTATATTTGCTTCCTTATCCTTTTTGCCTGTTCTAATAAATGCCTTTACTGTTGTCATGGTTTTAATTAATCGGTTGTGCAAATATAGTGTTTTTGCACAACATATATGCAACTTGATAAAACTCAATGCAACATTATGATACATGTATTTATGTATTATAAATGTGTTATAGGTATTTATGATTTACACGATTGCATAATGTTGAATAACAAATATTCCCGCTTCGAGTACTCGGATAAACGCTAATCTTCTTATAACAAAGAGATTAGCGTTTTTATTTTACTCTTGTTGCACAACAATTGCACAACTTGGTTCCCGGATATGGAAAATCCTTATTGTTCTCTTGTATTTTTTCAAATATAAGATTGATATAAAATCGTACTTCTCTTATTATGAATATTTAACTTTCTATCATTTATATATTATTGTAGTCGACTGTTTTAAGGGAGTAGGTATTTATTAGTTATGTACAATCTGTTAATAATTAGCGTGTTATGTGTTAATTGCGATTAAATGTTAGATTAATATATTAATCAAAATATTAATTAATATATTAACTAAATTGCTGATAATTAATGTAATAACTGTCATTTTGTATCTATTTTCGTAATTAGTGTATTATCTTTGTTGTACTTCATGATAACCTAATGCCTTATTATTATGCATGCAACAAAGGAATTTTCTTCTATTTCGGAATTAAAACATATTCGTGAGCAAAAGTCAAGGCTATCTGAAAGAGAGGCGGAATTAGTAAGTCCAATATTAACTAATCTTGAGTGTATCCCCTACATATATGAACTGTTTAAAAATATAGTGCGTACTATGAATATTCCGCTTCGTGAAGAAATAATTCAGAGAAAGGAGTTTTTATTTATTGTACTTTTTTTGTTCGTTCCAAGTGTATTAGCAGGTGGGCGTATACCTAATGGAGTTCGGAAAGCTCTTGAACATGTATTCCCAAAAGTAAAACCTTGCACTATATCAAACAATATTGCCGATGTCTTTTTTTTGTATCAACAATATAAATATTTTAGAAGTGACATTGAAATTATTTACAAGGAAATGCTGAAACGATTGGAAAATGATGATGTTTCAAATGGATTAAAACGTTTTATAATCAAATAACGAACCTTTCTCGGATTGTTTGTTATTGATGAGGCATTTGCTTCTCACATTTTATACTATGTCCTATCTTTGAAAATTATAAAAAGAATATAATAGGATGAGCCTTTCAATTAAGCAAGAAAATTTTTGTAATTATTACGTCGAAAGTGGTAATGCTTCTGACGCCTATCGTCGCGCTTATTCATGCAAGGGAAAATCAGATAATACGGTTTGGGTAGAAGCATCCAGATTGGCTAATAACCCTAAGGTAGCCCTAAGGATAAGTGAGTTGCGCTCTGAAATGCAACGCCGGTCAGATATTACAAAAGATGAAGCAGTCGGGATTTTGGCAGATATTGCAAGGGCGAATATCGTTGATGCTCTTGAAATCAAGTCTAATGAGATGTTTACTACTATAGTGGTAAAGGATGTATCTGCCTTGCCTATTGGCGTTCAAAGAGCCATCCTTTCCGTAAAGAGTACAGATAAAGGTTATGAACTAAAACTATATAATAAGATTGATGCAATAGAGAAGTTGTCGAAATTGTTGGGTTGGGATGCATCTGAACAGAAAGATATTATAGGGGAAGGCAAAAATGATTCTATAACAATTCAGATAATAGATAAAAGGGGGGATGTTGTAGATGCTGATACAAACTACTAAAATATATGCTACTGTTGATAGTGCGATAAAATCTGGATATAAGGTTGTATCTGCGCAAGGAAGTTCAAGAAGTTCTAAGACGTATAATATATTGATATATCTTTTAGTATATATACTTCAGCATCCCAAGACCTCTCTTTCTGTTGTGCGCAAGACGCTGCCATCGTTAAAGGGGTCTGTATTCCGAGATTTTAAGGAGATAATGCAAGATAAATTCCGAATGTGGGATAACCGTTGCATGAATAAATCTGATATGGTATACACGTTTCCTAATGGTTCGTTCTGTGAATTTTTCTCAACCGACGATGAGCAAAAGATACGAGGAAGAAAGCGTAATATTCTGTATTGTAATGAAGGCAATGAAATATCCTTCCTCGAATGGCAGCAACTGGTGATGCGTACTACTGATTTTTCAGTTATAGATTATAATCCATCTTTTTCAGACGAGCATTGGCTATGTGAATTGAATAAAGATTCGCGGACTTTTCATTTCATCTCTACTTATAAGGATAATCCTTTTTTGGAGCAAACTATTATAGACGAGATAGAATCTCTTCAGTATAAGAACAAAGTATTATGGGCCGTGTACGGCTTGGGATTGCAAGCTATGGCAGAAGGACTTGTGTTTCCGGATTTTGAAATTGTGGATGAATTTCCTACTTACGCTAAACATGTTGGAGCTGGATTGGACTTTGGGTATAGCGCTGACCCTACGGCGGTGGTAAGATGTGGTATAGTAGATAATTGCATGTATCTTGATGAATTGTGTTATCAAACCCACATGCTGACAAGTGAAATAATAGATGTGTTGAAGCCATTAGGTTTATTCGTATATGCAGATAGTGCAGACCCAAGACTTATTCAAGAAATATCCAATGCCGGTATTGTGATTTATCCAGCGGATAAATATAAAGGCTCAGTTATGGGCGGCCTGTTTAAGATGATGGAATATAAACTTTGTGTGACTAAACATTCTGTCAATCTCATTAAAGAACTGAAAAATTATGTATATGAACAAAATAAAGACGGTAAGTTTATAAATGCGCCTATTGATGCCTATAACCATCTGGTTGACGCTGCCCGTTATTGGACGATTGGTAAGATAATGGGAAAGGTTTTGATTCCCAAGCAATATGATAAAGAAGATTTAGGACTATATTAAAATTGATGATATGAGTTTTATAGAAGCAATATTCAATGTTATCCGTAACAAGACCCTAAATGCTGTAGGGGTTGAACGTGATTTGATGAGACTTATTCAAGATAAAGACATTTCCCGCGTACAATCTGTTATGCAAAATCGAGATATATGTGTATCTGATGCTATAAAGGAATATAATCCGGAAACCCATGATGTAATGAAACGCCCTGATAAGCCGAGAAAAAACAAGCAACCCTATAAGGTTGAAAAACTCCCACGACGCAGGCAGGTGTACATAAATGAGGTGGAGCTGTTCTTCTTATTAGGAAATCCTATATCATGGAAGCCTTCTTTGGATATAGAGAGCAAGGATGAGGCTTTTGATGCTTATATGCAGTTTTTAAAAGATACAAGATTTAACACTACCATGCGACAAGCCAAAAGATTGGCGGGGGCTGAAACCGAAAGTGCTAAAGTGTATCATATTTATAATGATGGCGGGAAACCCGCTGTAAAGGTGCTCGTTATATCCAAATCAAAAGGTTATACCCTGAGACCTTTGTTTGACCAATATGAAAACATGATAGCTTTTGGTTATGGTTACTTTTTAAAAGAGGGAGATAGAACAATAGAACATTTTGATATACAAACTCCAAATTTTATATATCGATGCAAGCGGGCTAATATCGGATGGGATGTAACCCCGGTTGAAAATCCTACAGGCAAAATTAATGTAATTTATTATCGCCAAGATAAAGCGTGGGCAGGCACTGAAAGAAGATGCGATCGGGAAGAAATGATTGATTCCAAAGCTGCTGATACCAATAACTATTTTGCTGACCCTAAGATAAAGGCCACTACAGATGTTATTAAATCTTTGGCTGACCCTGATACTGTAGGTCAGGTTATCCAACTGACAAATAAGGAAAATAGTCTGATTGATTATATGACCCCACCTGAATACTCTTCCATGAAAGAGAGTGAAAAGATAGATTTGAATTCTTCAATTCTTTTCGATTCATTTACTCCTGATTTTTCTTTTGAAAACATGAAGGGGTTGGGTACTTTGTCGGGAGAAGCATTGAAACGGGCTATGATATTGGGATTCATTAAGAGGGATAATTTAAAGGAAATATATGATATATTGGTTGACAGAGAAAAGAATCTTATTCTTGCCATTATGATGAATGTAACCCATATTCATCTTAGAAAAAAGATAGAAAAATTGAGTATCGAACATGAATTTGCTGAGCCGTTTAATGAGGATGTTCAAGGAAAGTGGGCAGCAGTGGGAAAGGCTTATCAAGATGGTATTATTTCACTTGAACAAGCGGTTAATATGCTTGCGATTGCCGATAACCGGCAGGAAGAAATTAAACGAATATTGGATGAACGTCAAGTTATGAATAGAGAAAAAGGGGAATAATATCCCCTTTTTTTTATAAAATAACAAACCTTTTGCCAATTGTTTGTTTTGGAGCCTTTATAAATTTCCTCTATCTATTACTAATCTCTACTTTTATCCTGAATTTAAAATAATTAAGTATGAAAGAAAAAATATTTAATCAGCTTAAACAGGATTTCTCAAAACTGGGTTTGTCTGATGAAATTCTTCAATCGGTAGCATCCTCGCTTGATGCTATGGGGTTAATAACCGATGATAATCTTGCAACTATAATTAAGGGGCAGGAATCAATGCTGAAATCTTACCAAAGTAACTTTGATAGGCTGCGTACGGAAGGCGCTACCTACAAGAAGGAATTGGAAGATTTGAAAGCAAAGGGTAGTGGGGGCAACCAACAGCAACCTGCTAACGAGGAGCCAGAGTGGTTTACAAGGTACAAACAAGAGCAGGAAAAAAGAATTAGCGAGCTCATGACTGAAAATCAAAATGCGAAAGCAGAGCAGGCACGTACCGCAAGAAACAATCTGATTCTTTTAAAAGCAAAAGAACTCAAAATCTCAAAGGAGAGAATAGAAGAAGGTTTTGCTATCTCTGACGATATGGATGAGGCGGCGATTACAAACTATCTTTCTAAAGTGAGACAAAATGAGGTCGCAAAAGGCTTGGAGGATAAAGGTTCGGCATTCTCCTTGTCTACGCCAGAAGACCAGGGCAAAGAACTGGCTAAAGAATGGGCTGAAAAATTGCCGGACGCTAATTAAAAAATAAAGTTATGGCTATTACATTTGAAAAAGAAAAGGTCAAAGGGAATTTCCCCGTTTTTTGGAGAGGTGAGTGCAGCGTTCTTCCGGGAGACTTCAAACTTACAACAGATTTACCGGAAGGCACTTTAGTTAAAAAAGGCACTCCTATAAAACTTGATTTTGCAAAAATGGAGTGTAAGATTTGCAAAGCGGTGGAAGTTATCAATGGCGGTACCACGACCAAACCGCGGATTAAAAAAGGAAGTTTTGCTGTTAAGTCTGAAACCGTAGGCGGACAGGCAATAAATTCTATTGATTCAAGTAACGCGGACTATGATGTGCTAACATTGGCTGCGGCCGCAGAAACGGCTGTTGCGGGAGCTGTACTTGGTATTGGGGAAGATTTGCCGGATGCGGTTGTTGAAACAGACTTTGTATTTACGAAAAACATGTCCTTTCAAACAGTGTCCGCAGGATATGAGGTATTAATTTTGAAAGATGTGGCTTATCCAATGCCAAAGGATTGGCTGGTGGGATATAGCATGAAAAATAACCCGTCTATCAAGTATATTAGACAATAAGGAGGTAAATTATGGCAGGATTATTTTATAGTTCTATTTTTGGCGAACTTACAAAACAAGTGCAAGTTCGCATAGACACGGCATCGGAGTTACGTAAAAGATTGTTCGACCAAAACATCTATGAGAAATATTTGGATTGGGATACTCCTACGATTGGGCTGAACTTTGAAGAATTGATTGGGCAGTACAATTTGAGTGTGGCTGCTGCGACTTTAGATTCTAAGGGGAAAGAGCCTATTATGGGAACGGACGGCTTGGAAACATTAAAGCAAAAAGTGCTGACCCATCAGATGAGTTATTCTATGCCGATTGAAGAATACAGAAAAGTCCTTCAAATACTTGATTCTCGTATGCTGACGGATGAGCAGAAAACGCAACAACTCATTAATCTGATGTGGAATAATGTCGGGAAAGTTGTAAATTCTGTTCAGTCTAAACTGGATATTATATTCTTGGGCGCCTTGTCTAACAAAGGAGTTTTTACATTTGATGAGAAAAACAATCCAGAGGGTGGCGTCCGTGGCGTTATAGACCACAAAATGCCTGCTGAGAATATAGCATCGGCAACTTTGAATTGGAATGACGATAATCAAAACAATGTGGACTGTTTTGAGGACATTCAAATGATATTGGACGCCTCTCAAGAGAAGGTGACACTTGATAAAATTCTTCTCTCTCCCAAACGCTTGTCATATATTCTTAGAAATAAGAAGATGAAACAGGTTGTTTTTGGTACAGATAAATCTTCTACTCCACTGTTGATGTCAAATATGAACGAGTTCATGCGTCAGAATGGCTTCCCTATCTTTGAACCCATCAGACGTATCACCCGAATTCAAAACAACGGAACATTAAGTGAGTATTCCCCCTGGAATGATAAGAACTTGGTATTTGTCCCGGCTGGAAAGTTAGGGGTTATCAAAAATGCCTATGCAGACAATGAATTGAGGCAAGAACCTGGTGTAACCTATTCCAATTATGGAAGAATTCGGATTTCTCAGTGGGGTAAGGGTGAAACAGACAATTCCAATGGAGTTGAGTTTACGAAGGCGCAATCGTTGTCACTGCCTATCATTACCGAGATTAACGGTATCTATTCATTGACGGTAGAAGCATAATGACAATTGCAGACTACATAAAGCAGAGATTTTCCTACATCGGCGAAATGTCCGATGTAGGGGCTTCTGACTTTGCATTAGACCTTGGATTTAGTGCAGATAAGGAAGCTTCTACTGATGATAAAAGGTCAATCGGAGTATTGATTGATGGCTTTATTGAGAAAAATATTCTCCATCCCACGTCGGTAAACGAGAATGGATTTTCTGCATCGTGGAGTGCTGATTCAATTAAATCTCATATTAAACTTCTGTTAAAGAAATATGGCATAGACTTGAATGAGGAAACTGCTGCAATTGTCGGTCTGAGTGTGATTAAAGATGTATCTGATATATGGTAATGTATTTTTCTCCTCACATATTACAAGTATTAGCAGAAGAAGAACCTGAGTATGACTCTAACGGACAAGTTATTGTAAAGCCGGAAAATAATACGTGGGAAACTATAGGTGTTTGCCGGTGCGACGATGATAACACCCAAGAACTAAAGTCAGACAATGGAGATATGTATATGTCGCATTATCATATAGTCTATGAAGGTCGTGGTTTAAAAGAAGGTAGCAATATTCGCTGTTTGTTTGGAGAGACAGTGAAAGCGGAAGGTATCGCACGCAACCCTAAGAGCTGTAATTATTTTAATTATTCGGAGGTTTGGATATGATTACATCATCAGATGCCGGTATCATAGTATATAATGATTGCAAATCTTTTGGTCTGCCTTTATATCGTAGCTGGTCTTTCCCTAAAAAGAAAGTAGATACGGAGCGCGTTGTTGTTCTTTCTAAGCGCCAAACATCTGATACCTATTGGAACAGAGGATTTATTGAAGTTAATTTCTGTGTCCCGGATTATAAGCAGAATGCCAATCTCAAAAGGCTTAACGAACTTGAGCAGTTGGCTGTTGAGACTTTGGATTCCGTAGGATATTATAAGGGTTCATGGTATCAATATTCTGTTGAGAGCCATGGGATAGAGGAAGATACAGATTTAAATTGTCATTTTGTTAATGTAAAATTATTATTTGAAGTATTAAACATAAATTGAGAAGATTATGAAACCATTTATCGGAATTAAAAAGATATGGTACGGTGATGTATTTACTGAAGCCGTAACTAAAGCATCATTAAAGACGTGGCTTGAGTCTGCCACACAAGTTAAAAACTCACACCAAGATACTTGGCAGTACACAGAGGATGACCCAACCTACACTGATTACATCAACGAACTTTCGGGTAATATCTATTATCGTGATGTAACCCAAAAGGGGGCAAAAACCATTACATTCACAATGGGTGAATATACATTTGACGATAAGATTGATTTGCAAGGTGGCGAAAAGGTTGATACGGATGCGGGCTGGTCGGCATCAGATACTCCGGGAATTATGAATAAGGGAATTGTAGGGCAGACAAAAACAGGCAATTATGTAGTCTTTACAAATGCTGCGGTTATCGCCAAAGGAACAATGGCCGAAAAAAACATTGGCTTGGGAGTTACTGCTGTTGCGATGGAAAATCCTAATGATAATGTGAAGAGTGACTATTTGTTTGATGGGGAAAAAGTGGAAGCTGCCGCCTTGACGTCAGCAGAAGCGCCTGTCAAGAGCAAACCTACCATTTAAATAAATTTCTATGGAACCAAAGGGGTGTAGTGTAAATTGCACCCCTGTTTAATATATTAATAATGAATGCTGCGAAAATAGTAAATAGCTCTATTATTGGCTCTGACTTTAAGACAATTGTCGTCAATAACAAATCATATATCATATCACCGCCTACTATTCATAGGATAGCAGGCGCAGGGTATTACTTAGCGAATTTCCCCGAATGTAACACGCTGCATGATATACTTGTTTCATTAAAAGATATGGATAATGCGGCACATGCTTTGTCTTGGTTTATAAAAGGAAACGATAGCCTTTTTGATGAATTATTAAAAGGCACATTTAATGAAATTGTGGAAGGATTAGAAATCGCTTTTTCTTTAATTTCTGCTGAAAATTTTTACAAGCTGTCAATTTTAGCGAAGAACGTGCAAAATCTGACAGCAAAACAGAAGTAGCTGGTAATACCTGCCTACTTGGACAGATTGCAACGTTCATGGAAAATCTGCATCTGTCATATGATGATGTTGTGTTCCGAATACCGTACCGTAATTTAATTATTATGCAGAAAGATAAACTTCATACTGTTTTTGGCGAAGTTTTGCAAGAGGTTTCCGATGCAGAAATGTTTAAGAACCGGAAGTTTGATGAATGATTAAAGAGAAAAGGTTATCTTTGCCCAAAAAATAATCTTATATGGCACAAGAAGGCAAATACGCATATGACGAAGATAGTGTTAAGGCAATCATGAATTGGGCAGAAACCGCAAAATTGCCAAAGGAAGTAATATTATCGGAATCCGAACATATATACGATACATCTCTGTATATTCGGGCAAATATCAACGACATCAAGCAACACTATCCGGATGCGTTTTATAATCCGGCAATTGATAGGCTGTACAGATTAAAGAAGTTCGTGGAAAAATGAACAAAGCCCCATTGAAAGATTGGGGCTTTATTTTTTGCTATAATGATACCTCATAGAGAGCACATAAACCGTGATTATTTCATCATTAACTGAATAGATAATGCGATGTTCCGAATTTATACGCCGAGACCAGCATCCTGCCAGTTCATATTTTAAAGGCTCAGGCTTGCCTATTCCTGTATATGGATGAGCTATAATGTCTTCAAGCAAGGCTGTTATTCTATTCATAATAGCCTTATTTCCCGACTTTTTCCAATATTCCCGGTCTTTTTCAGCCTGTTCAAGAAAGACTATTTCCATAATTCTTCAATTTTTACAGGCTTCCCTTTTCCCTTCTCGATTTCTTCTTTCCCCTTGCGTATAATATCCATCATTGCGGGGGATTTCATTATATACTCGGTCTCCTTAATGGAGTTGTATTCGTCCAGCGATATTACAACCACGCTTTCGCTACCTGAACGATGTACCAGCAACGGTTCACTGTCATTTATCACGCCATCAAGATAGTGCTTAAGGTTATTCCTTAGCTCTGAATAGTTAGCAGTTCTCATAATCTACTTGTTTTTATTGTTTAGTACAAATATAGGTACTTATTTTTGTACTTACAAGATTGTGGCTTATTTTTTCTTGTTGACAAGCAACATTTAGGCATAAAAAAGCCCCGAACTCACGAACGGGGCAAATATATTTTTCTTGAAAAAATATAATCAAGGCTCTTTCGTCCCTATTATCGTTTCTCCGTCAATTTTAATATCGGTATTTCCGCCTTTAGTCAAATAATAGACTTGTTGCACCCACCTGTTAGAGCTCGTTGTGCCTCCGGACATACGAATTTGCACTTTTACCTTCACAGCTTGCTCGTTAGCTTTGAAGACTTCCGTATAATTATCTTGTACATCATCTACTGTATTATTCCCTACGCTTTCATCTTTGTCGTTATATTCAAATAGCCATATATCAGTGCTTATCAACGAAGACGACTCCGACATATTCCATTTTAATGTATAGCTTGTTTGTTTTTGTTTGCTATCGTCATCATCCGAACAAGCTGTAAACACAATCATTGGCAGTATTGCCAGCAAAAATAAAATCTTTTTCATATTTGTGTCCATTTAATCATTATTTTCTTTGGAAACATCATCTATTGGTACATAGAAAGTCGTCGTTGTAGGAGTGTAAATGCCACAAGTAAGACACCCAAGAAAACCATTTAAAAACGTCCAGTTGTTTCTCACTACATAATTTTTCCTTTCCCTAACGTATTTACTGGCTTCTATTTTAGTTTTCCCCCCAGGAATAAGCCCATATAAAAAATGGTGATTTGTCACAGAATTAACTTTTACAGTAGGGTCGTCTGCCTTAACATTTCCTACACAAACCCTTGAATTGTAGCACGAGCTCATAAATAATGCCAATAGCGCGCAAAACAATAACCTTTTCATATCTATAAATATTTTAGTTAAAAATTATGCCGCAAAGTTAATTACTTCTTTTAATATATAATCCATTTTATTCTACAATTGTTACAATACATGTTATAAAACACTATGTCATGCTTATTGGGGCAAAAACACTTTCCATTATTTTGAAGTTTCAAAGAAAGTGTGTACCTTTGCGATGTTCAACATAAAACTCGAAAATGCAGGTCGTGAACTTGCATGTAATGTGCAGGTTATTTTTATGACCTCACTTAAGATATTAGGTGCTATCGTACCCCCGTGTGAAGTATTAATGTACTCACAGCATTTTCGAGATGTGTTGAACAGCGGGAAAGGCGATGGCACTTTTTTATTTATTATTGTTATGTTCAACAATCTTGAAAATCAAATCTTCCAGTACAACGGAAGTCCTATTACCTTTCAGAAAGGCGATAGCGTTATGATTAATGCCACAGAAATGGCAAAACCGTTCGGAAAACTTGCCAAAGATTGGCTATCCAACAAATCAACCAAAGAGTTTTTATCCACATTATCAGCCGTTAGGACAATTCCCCTAACGGATTTGGTAGAAATAAAACAAGGTGGAAATGGTGAGCAAGGCACTTGGATGCATGAAGATGTAGCAATGGAATTTGCTCGCTGGTTAAGTCCTGCTTTTGCTATTTGGTGTAATGACCGAATTAAGGAGTTGCTTCAATACGGCATGACTGCCACGCAGCCAACTTTGGAGCAAATGATTAACAACCCCGACTTAGTTATCAGCCTTGCAACGCAGCTAAAGAACGAGCGTGAGGAAAAACAGCGTATTGAACAACAGAACGCATTACAAGAAGAACAGCTACGCCAAGCCGCTCCGAAAGTCAACTACTACGACAACCACTTGCAGAGCGTGAACACACAGACATCTACACAAGTAGCCAAACAAATCGGACTGGATGCAGAGAAGTTGCACAAGACGCTGAAAGAAATAGGCGTTATTTACAGACAAAGTGGACAATGGATATTGCATGCGCCTTATTCTACTTGGGGGTTGCACTCTACCCGTACCCAGACCTATACACGTTCGGACGGTTCGACAGGAACAAGTGTATATACGGTATGGACTACTAAAGGTGTGCGGTTCATTATTGCTCTATATGAAAATGATTGGAACGTGAGAAAAGCCATCAAGCAGATAAAAGGTGAGCTGAATCCAGCCGCATAATTCCATTACATAATTATCAGCAGTCGGTTTCAATGCCCGACAGCCTACATTATATACTATAATTTAAGACTAAACAAATATTCATCATGGAAAGAAATACAACACCCGCTAAGAAGCAATACGACCTTAGCGCAATAGACGAATTATTCAAAGACTGCATATCTCCCGAAGAATTACGGGAAGAGCTTATTGAACTGGCATTTGATTACATGCAGTATATAGATGATGGAAAAATAGACTATTTCAAATCAAAAATGAGCGCCTTGCACATACTTTGCAATGCCTTAAAGGAGATAAAAATAATTGCCGCGTAAACAGATAGTGTAAGATGCACGTTGAGGTTTCGACCAACGTTCACGTTATGATACCCCGCCAGTAATACGGCTGGCGGGTTGGCAAGAAAGACACTACAAGCAGCCTCTATACATTTAGGGGCTGCTTTTTCTATAAAAAACAAACCTTTTGTCAATTGTTTGTTCTGCACACGACATTTTTTAGGCAGAAATTGCGTATGGCGATACCTTTACAGGAAAATAAAGTTATGGAGTTCAAAGGTGATATTTCAGAATTAGATGAACTTGAAGAACAAATAGAGGGCGCTTATTTCAATAAGTTAATAGAAATAGGGCGGGATGCTATACGGGTAGCATATAATGCAAGTGGCTCGTCCAAATATCCAAAAGTTTATAAAAACCACACATGGCAACTGCGTAAAGCTCCTGGGTTCTGTGTCGTGCGTGACGGAAAGATTGTAGCACTGGAGGTCTATGGGAAAGGGACAAACATGGAAGCTGTACAAAAGACCACCTACTATTTACAGTATCACGAAAAGAAAGATGACGGGCTTTATCTGGCTGACGGCATGGAGTATGCAAGTTTCGTACAATCAAAGGGATTTGATGTAATGGATTCTGCAATCCTTTATGCAAAAAGAATGATTAATAAAAAAATATTTAATTAGTTATGGCAGGGATATTCGCAAATGTAGATAGTGATATAACTAAGCTACGTTCATTGAAAGCAGAGATTGAGAATGTGAAGAAGGCTTTAAAAAGTATCAATGTTAAGGTGGATATTGATATTGCTAAAGGCCTTGAAGCACGCTTAAAGTCGTTGTCTGAGCAATATGATGCTTTAGTAACCAAAGTTAGTGAAGCTGAAGGCAAGATTATGATTTCTACAAAAAGGATTAATGATGCTGCGGAAAAAATCATCAAAGTACAGGAACAAATGTCCAAAAGCACAGGAATAAGTCCTGTGAATAACGATACCACAAATACAACTGCCAATATGGATACGGCAAGTGTACAAATGCAGGTAAAAGCGTATGATGATTTGGCAAATGAAATAAATTCCATAATAGGTACGAGAGAGCAGAATATAAAGCGCATGCTTGAGGAACAAAACGCTATTCGATTAATAAATGCGGAAATAAAACAACTCACAAAATATCAGTCAGATAATCAAACTCTTTCTAATAATCAGCAAAAACGTTTAGAGCAACTTAATAATTCATTGCTTACTCACAAAGCCGCATTGGCAGAAGTTAGGCAAACCCTAAGCAATAATGCTAAATTAGATAATGCGGCTGCAACATCTATGGATGCACTTTCCCAATCTCTTGGTAGAATGCGTACAACATATCGACAGTTGACGGAAGAAGAACGTAATTCTCCTTTTGGGAGAGAATTATTGGCATCCATTAATCAGGCAGATGCGAAAATTAAAGCATTGGACGCAACGATTGGCAATCACCAACGGAATGTGGGAAATTATGCAAGCGGTTGGAATGGATTAAATATGTCTATTCAGCAAGTAGGTCGAGAACTTCCTTCATTAGCAGTCAGTTGGAATACCTTTTTCCTCGCTATTTCAAATAATCTGCCTATTCTTGCCGATGAAATTAAAAGAGCCAAAGAACAATATAATGCACTAAAGAATAGCGGGGAAAAGGCGGTTCCAGTATGGAAACAAGTTGTATCTTCTATATTTAGTTGGCAAAGTGCTTTGACGGTAGGAATTACATTGTTAACGTTGTATGGGGGCAGAGTTGTGGATTGGATTTCCGGATTATTGGGTGCAGATAGTGCCCAAAAAAGATTAAACGAAAGTGTTAAGGAATTTAATTCAATAATAAGTAAAGAAGAAACTAATGTGCGTGTTTTATTTGATGCTATAAAGAAAACCAATGAAGGTACACGGGGGAGAGCTGACGCAATTAAAAAGATAAATGATTCGTACGGCAAGTATCTCCCATATCTTCTTAGCGAAAAATCTTCTTTATTGGAGATTGAACAGGCCTATAAGAATGTAAACAAGGCTTTGATGGAAAATGCGGCGTTAAAGGCTCAAAAGAATGCAATTGACGAAGTTGTAGAGGAATCTTTGAAGGTACAATCCGATGCCCTTTCCGAAATACAAAAAGGGGCTGGAAATAAAAATTCTAAAGCAATTACAGATATTGTACTTGGATGGACGGAAGATTTTCGTAAGGCAGGGCAAACTTGGCAGCAAGCATTCAATGCTATTGCTGAAAACATTCAAAAGCGGTTTGGAAAGATGCCTAATGGATTCTATGGAGCTTTGGAAGATTATATAAAGAGCGTGTATGAATCAAATAGAGAGATTTCCAAGATAAAAGAAAAATACAATCCTTTTTTTAATGAGGGGGAAAGTAATAAGGCTGTAATTAAGAATAAAGAATATTGGGAAGCCCAAAGGAAAGTCGCAGAGGAAAATCTTGCCAAAATTTCTTCTTCTCAAAAGAAACTAATGGATGCCGGAAACTTCAAAGGAATAGACGCAGACGTTGTAAAAAGCTATAAGGATAATGTCAAGAAGCTAAAGGAGGCAGAAAAAGAACTGAAAGTTTACGATTCTTATTCCAAGCAACAGAAGGAATCCGACAAGCAACTCAAACAGCAGGAAAAGTTTGCTGAGCAACTTCTTTCTCTCCGCCGTAAGAACCAGCAGGAAGAAATTAACCTCATGGAAGACGGAACAGAGAAAAAGTTGGCACAGATTGACTTGGACTATCAGAAAGAGCTTGATGCCATCAAAAAGCAAAAGGCGGAATGGGAGAAAGCGCAGGGTGGAAAACTTACTGAGGAGCAAACATCGCTTCTTGGCGAACGTGCCTCAAACAATGCGAAAGGCAGGGAAGAGGCTATTTCCGATGTGAACAAGGAAGAGCTTGAAGCCATGAACCGCTATCTAAAGGAATACGGCACATTCCAACAGAAGAAGGAAGCCATTGCCAAAGAGTACAACGAAAAGATAGCTAAAGCCACCACTGAGGGCGATAAAAAGCTGCTCCAAAAGGAAATGGAAGAAGTATTGTCCTCTGTGGATATGGATAAGCTCAAACAAGAAATCAATTGGGAACTTATATTCAGTGATTTGAGCAAAGTTTCCAAAAAGTCACTTGAACAGGTTAAACAACAACTAAAGACTTTTAAAAACTCTGATGAGTACAAGAACATGGCTGTCGACCAGAAAAAAGTGATTGACGAAGCATTAAATAATATTCAGAGCACCATCATCGACAAAGGCGGCTTACTTGGTGATTTGCCTGAACAATTGGATGCTTTGCGCATTGCCCAAGAAGAACTTAAACAGGCACAGGATGAGTATAATAAAGCTCTTAAAACAGGTACAGATGCCGAGAAAGAAGCAGCCCTCAAAAAGAAAAACAATGCCGAGAAGAAAGTTCAGAATGCAGAAACGAATGTAGCCAAGAGCGTGGATAAGACCAAACAAAATCTGATAGCATTAGCTGGTACTATTACCCAGCTTGGCAGTTCATCTGAAATGTCTTTATCCCAAATAGGCAATCTCGCATCTGCTCTTGTTGATACATTTTCCGAGGCTGGAAGCAAGATAGGCGGCATTGTTGGTGCGGCGTTCTCTCTGCTTGACGGAATAGAAAAGCAGGGCTTTGACGGTTTTGTCAAGAATATTTTTTCGAGTGTCTTTAGAGCAGCTGAAAGCGTATGGGATACAATCACATTCGGGGCGTTTTCTAAGATAACAGGTTTCGGTGATAGCGATAAAACCCTTGAACAGGATATTGAGTACCTTACGCAATCCAATCAAGATTTGAAGAATTCATTGGATAATCTTTCTGAGAAAATGGATAAGGCTTCTGTTACAGATGCTTCTGGTATATATGAAGTGCAAAGGGAAAATATTTTGAAGCAAGAAGCCAATACGCAAGAAGCTATGCAGCGCAGCGCAGCGGCATATAGAAAAGGCCTCTTTGGCTCACATTCCACCAATAAGAAGATAGATGAAGGAATGTCTGCATCGGAATGGAAAAGGGTTAGTGACATTGTAGGAAAGTCTGTAAGTAATGCAGGCCAATTTTTCCAGTTATCCAGTGAACAGATGGCTAAGCTTGCGGAAGAAGATACATCTTTGTATTCAAAGATAAAGAATCTTGCAGACGATGGATATAAGAACGCTGCCCAGTACATGGATGAATACATTACTTATTACAAACAGCTTGAAGAACTCGAGAATGCTTATAATGAAAAGCTTACCAGCACTTCTTTTGATAATGTAAGGAATGACTTTAAGAATGCACTTCTCGACATGGAATCCGATGCGGAAGATTTTGCTAATGATTTTGAGAAGATGATGCAGAATGCCATTGTTGAAAGTCTCATGACAAAGAAGTATGATAAACTGATACAGGATTGGTATGGAGAGTTTGCAAAAGCAATGGAAAGTGGTGGCACAATTGATGAAAGTGAGCAGAAAAATCTTCAAAACAAATGGAATAGCATAGTCAATCAGGCATTAGCAGAAAGAGACTCTTTAAAAAGTGTGATGGGCTGGGAAACGGAAACAGATTCCGTCCGTGAAGCCTCTCAGAAAACAGGAATTACAGCATCGCAAGACAGTGTAGACAAAATAGACGGAATGGTTACAACAATGATGGGACATACCTATTCCATCAACGAGGGTGTTTCCCGTATGGCAACAGGGATTGACGGACTTTTGAATTATTCTGTTGCTAATTTATCAGCAACTACGGATATAGACAAAACGGCTAAGGCTATCGAAAGTCAAAGCAAAGATATTCTTAACCATTTGGCTAACATTGATAACTATACATCCAATCTTGTAGAAATTAGAGAATACATGTACGCAATGAAAAGTGGTATCGATACATTAAACACTAAAGGAATAACACTTAAGCGATGAAAAACCAATTATATATAGATGGCAAAGATGTACATACTGAGTACGGCGTGTCTACATTACAAGGCAACTACGGTGAACTGGTAGCGTTCCCGCCTTCAAAAACGCCGGATAGTAACGATTGGCCGGAAGAGGACGGAAAAGAGTTTGACCTTTCGGAAATATATCTTGATACGAAAGATGTTATCCTTGAGTTTGGCTTCTTCAGGGAATGGCAATTTTCAAATTTTGTCTCCATGCTATCAGATATGGGGTATCACGATTTTTATTTCCCACATTTGAAGCGTACGTTTAAATTAAGGCTTTCTTCTCAGAATAGCTTTGAGATATATAATAACACCGAACGCTCCAAGTTCACTTTTGCCAATGATTTCCCGCGCTCGGATGATTATGTATATCAGGAACCGATAAACAGTATTCTATTGCCGAAAGGCTATGAATTGGATGGTGTGGACTTATCCGCTTACGGTATCCTCGTTCTACAAGGTACAAATGAGGAGATACTCAAAACTCCGGCTGTGAAGAAAAACCTTTTGCAGAACTTCAAGTTTCAGGACGGTGCTGTATATGATGGCGAATACGTGAAGTTTCAAACGAAAGATGTAAGCATAAAGTGTCTAATGCGCGCCCCGGACTTCGACACGTTTTGGCGAAACCATGATGCTCTTTTGCATGACCTCACAAAGCTGTCTGCCAAAACTGATGGTGAAGGATATGAGTATGAAGATGCGGAACGTTCCTTTTACGTTGACGAATGGAGTGAAAACTATCCATGTTATTACAAGAGTTGCAAAACTGACAGTTTTAACCCTCTTGATGGTATATGGTGGGCATTTACCTTAACCCTTGTATTTACCAGCTTCCGACTGGGAGATACAGAATATCTGCTTGCTTCGGAAGATGGCAGATTTATAACTACGGAAGATGAAGAATATTTTATTGATTTAGGAGATTAGGATATGATTACTCTACATAACGGAAGTGAAACAATCGAGCTTCTTACGGATGACAACAGTTATTCCTACGAGGCTGTAATGGGCGAAGATACACTAACACTGTATTTCTCTCATCCAGGCTATCTCAATGTCCCTGTAGGCTCATGGTGCGAGTTCTACGGTAAGCGTTATTCGCTCAAGAAAGACAGTAATTTCAAGAAAAACGGTGAAAGGAATTACAGCTACACGCTTGTCCTCGAAACATCCAAAGCCGATACGGAACTTTGGAAAATACGCAATACGGTGGATAACCGTATCAAGTTCCCCTATACCGCCAAGCCGAAAGAGCACTTAAAGCTGATAGTGGACAATCTGAACAGACGTTCTTCGGGATGGGTAATAGGTGATTGCATAGATGGGACGGAGAAGCTGATAAACTACAACCATACCGTTTGTCTGGACGCTTTGAGCCAACTGGCAGAAACCTATGAAATCGAATATCAGATTACAGAAACCGTAATAGAGGGGGTACATACAAAGACTGTACATTTGAAAAAAGTCGAGTACAACAAGGACAATCCCCTGACTTTATCCTATGGCAAGGGGCACGGTTTCAAGACGGGTGTCGGCCGGGAAAGCGGCGACATACCGCCCGAAATCATCCTTGTGGAAACGACTGATAGAAACATAGATTATTCCAAATACGGCGCAAAGGAATTGCTGATGCCCAAATCGCAGACTATCCGTTATGACGGTACACGCTTTGAGGGTGAAGAGGGTTTCAATGCTTCCGCTTCCCGCACATACAAGACAGACGAATACGGTACGAGCGTTATGCGTGCCGATCGTGAGCTGACCACGAGCAAAGAAGACAGTTTGGACTGTACGGAGATTTACCCGTCACGTGTAGGAGAAGTCAGCAAAGTGACTACGATAAATACGGAAAAGCACTTCTATGACTTTTACGATGCCGGTATCCCGAATAACCTCAATTTTGAGGATTGCCTTATTGAGGGTGAGAAAATGACCGTTATCTTCCAATCCGGTATGCTTTCTGGCAAGGAGTTCGAGGTTAAATACACTCATGTAGGACGTAAATTCGAGATAGTCCCGCAGGAGATAGATGGTATCACTATGCCGGACGGTGGTGTATGGATGCCGGAAGTTGGTGATAAATACGCTGTGTTCGGCATTCAGTTGCCCGAAGCCTATATAAGTGACAACGCCACAAGAACAGGTGCATCATGGGATGTGTTCCGGGAAGCTGTTAAGTATCTCTACGAACACGAGGATAAGAAGTTTACCTTCACTGGTACACTTGACGGCATTTGGGCAAAGAAACGCTGGCTGACTGTTGGCGGTAAAATCGTATTGGGCGGTTTCGTGAGCTTCACGGATAATCAGTTCCATCCCGAAGGGTCACTCATTCGTATAGTCGGCATCAAACGGTATGTGAACAATCCGTACAGTCCCGAAATAGAACTGTCCAACACTCCGGTAGGTACATCCGTTGCCAGCGAGCTTAATAAGATAGAAACGAACGAAGTACAAGTTGAAGAGAATCATAAACAAGCCCTTCAATTCACCAAACGTTACTATCGTGACGCAAAAGAGACAATGGAAATGCTTGCCGACAGTTTACTTAGCTTTTCCGGAGCAATCAACCCGATAACGGTTGCTACCATGCAGATGCTTGTGGGTGACGAGAGTTTACAATACAGATTTGTCAACTCCAAGACAAATCCGGTGGTAGTTAACCATGATATTAGCTACAATTCGAGCACAAAGGTCTTGAACGCTCCGGCAGGTATTATCCAACACATGACACTTGGTATCACTTCTTTATCCAATACTCATGCGGCAAGCGACTATAAGTATTGGGATATGGCAGAATACAATTCACCCTCACTCACCAACCCGGAAAAGAAATTCTACCTATATGCCAAGTGTAGCAAGGATAACCAGTCGGGGATGTTCCTCTTAAGCGAAACAGCTATTGCGTTGGAACAGATAGACGGTTATTATCATCTGCTTGTCGGTATCCTGAACAGTGAGAATAACGGGGAGAGAAGCTTTGCCACGTTATACGGATTCACAGAGATACTACCGGGGCGGGTAACTACGGAGAAAATAGTTTCTTCTGATGGTAAGACCTATTTCGATTTATTGAAAGGTGAGATAGCCGGATATATCAGATTCTTGGACGGACTGATAGGTACTGTAGGTATAGGCAATGAGACAACCATCAATGCCGGCATGAGTGGAGAAGGAAATGCCGGTACAGATGTGCGTATTTGGGCTGGAGCTGATAAAGATGGACGTTGGGATGCTCCTTACAGGGTTCTTCATAATGGTAAATTGATAGGTACAGATGTTGATTTAAAGGGAAAAATAGATGCAGACAGCGGTAATATTGGAGACTTTAATATAAGCGATGGTGCAATTTCTATTTCTCGTCCTAATAGCGGTAATGGTGTATTAAGTATGAATTTGGACGTCAATGGAATTGCTTTACATAACACAAGCCCTTCCATAAATGTAAAAATGGGTTTGCAGCAAGTACAGATTACGGACGAGGTCTTTTATACTCCTGTTTTTATGGAAGGGCGAGAAAACTTCTGTGGTATATACATAAGAGAATCATTTACCGATAGTAATGCTATCGGGGTATATTCCAAATATGCCTCTATTGTGTTAGATAATTCTCCTTTGGTTATGCAAGGCTCCTGCCCGTTAATCATGTATGGGAAAGCAGTCCCTGCCGGTGGAATGTATAATAACGTATGGTGTACCAATCAAGGTGGTGGTACTTATGAATATTATCTACCTTCTTCCAGTGATAACAGGTTCGGACAGATGGGCAGCACTATATTTGTTCAAAACATGAATGGAGATGCATGGATTAATACCAGAAACGGAGAAACCCTAAGAACCTTAAACGGTGGCAGCACTACTCGTTGGGCATTTAAAAACCAATATCGTTTAGCAATATTCCATAAGTTGGATTATTCAACATGGACTGTAAACATAACAGAATGATTAGTTAGTGATTTAAATTAAAGATAATAGAAGAAAAATGCAAATAACAAACCTTTTGCCAATTGTTTGTTATCCATGAAGCAAAAACAAGTAAATCTGTTTCTTCTGGACTAATTTTGTGAAAAACAGAGAAATGGGTATGTTGAATAGAAAATTATCAATGTGTTTGCATAAACCGTGTGAAGATGTACGGCATTTTGATAATGGACTTAAGAATAGTAACATAGAATATACAAGCCTTTGAGCTGACGTACCCATAAGTTGTGCTCAAGGGCTTTTTTTATTGAATATAACTATGCCAAGTAAGAAGATAAAAATATCAGAACTTCCTCTTGTCGAGAGTTTGAAAGGGTTATATACCATTGGTTACAAAATCATAGATGGTATCAAGACCAGTGTAAAGGTTAGCTTAGAAGATATTCAGACAGCTTATCAGGATGTTGTTAATGCGGTCAAGAACTCTGAGGTAGCGACCAAGAACGCAAATACCGCTGCATCTAATGCCAATGAAAAGGCGGTGCTTGCTGATACCGCAGCGGCCAATGCCAACGACACCGCGGAACATCCTACCTATATCGGACAAGACCACTATGTCTACAAATGGAACAAGACCGCCCAAGCATACGACAAGACAGACATCTACACCAAAGGCGATGCTTTCTCTATCAAGAAGGTATATGCTTCAGTTGCTAACATGGAAGCTGATAAGAGCAATCCGGATATTACAGAAGGTGATTTTGTATTGGTGAATACGGGTGATGTTGAAGACCCCGACAATGCAAAATTGTATGTCAAGGCTGATGGTGACTTTGAGTTCCTTGTCGATATGTCCGGTGCTATCGGTTTTACGGGCAAGACACCGCAGTTTTCAATAGGTACAATATCCACGCTTGAAGCCGGGTCAACGGCAACGGCTACCATATCAGAGGATGGAGTGGACAGTGACGGCAATCCGAAGTACAAAATAAACTTTGCCATTCCTCGTGGTAATCCCGGTGCTCCTTTCCGTATTGCCGGAGAATACGCCACCCTTGAAGCCTTGAAATCCGCCGTTCCCGACGGTTCGGCAGTTGACGGGTTCATGGCCGTAGGTACTGAAGCTCCTTACGATTACTACGCATGGGTAAACGGCGACTGGGTTAATCAAGGGAAGATAGCGGGTGGCGGTTCGGGGAACGTGGTAGTTATTCCTGCTGCTGCGATGAGCCTAAGCGACCAAGCAACACCCGATGAGATATTTAATGCGTTTGGTGGAAAGCAGAATTTAATAGATATAATAAAAAAAGTAAAAGATGAAGATTGCGTTGTCATAGCGAAAACCGATGATGACCCTAATGCCGTGCTGCAACACACACCCTTGATAGTAAATGCGACTTATATTAATGACAATAACCTGGGACTTGGCTTGGCTTCTTGGAGTATAGATGTCACTTCGCAAATAATAATCCAAGTGATTGATGGTGTTGCATCCTATAATGAAATATCTACACCACTCATGACCGAAGCCCCCTCTGACGGTAACGCCTACGGTCGTAAGAATAAAGATTGGGTGGAAGTTCCCGAAAAGTCAGATGTGCTCACCAAAGACAATGAGACGGAATATACGCCTACGGAGCCTTATCATCCGGCGACGAAGAAGTATGTGGATGAACAGATGTTCTTGCTAACCATATCTAATACTGGATTTCAAGAGTTGATTTCTAATCAAGAAACTGCGGATGAAACTGTTGTAACTAAAATAAATACAGTCTTTGGTAGTATTGACAATTTTAGTAATGTTGTTAGTCAATTAATAGCTAATAAAAGATTAGTTATTGAAATATCAGAAGTCGAAAGAATTCAGCTCGGATCTATTTATGCTTATGCAAATTTAAGTACAGGAAATTACATGCTTTCATTCGATTTAAATTATAGCAGTTTTACTTTATCAGGTGTAGATCTATTAAGTAAAAGAATTTTTATTTCTCTGAATGATACTTACGGCGATTATTTTATAGTTAGGGATATTGTTACTTCCGACAACCTCACCACCATAACCAAGAAAACCGCCGCCGAATACGAGGCTCTTGGCTCTAAGGATGCCAATACAGCATATTGTGTAACCGATTAAAACAACAATTATGAGTAACGAAAATAGTAATCTTAGAGTTGGTTCGGCTGGAGCTGGGCTGTTTGTGGGTAGTACTGAAATTCTTGGCGGGATAACTAATAATATATCCGTAAAAAAAGAAGACTGCATAAGTGTTTTAATTAACAGCAGTAGCAATAACAAGACTGTTGAATTTTATGGTTTTGTTGATGGATACGAAGAGGTGTTAGAAACAATTGTCGTTCCGCCAGGTGGAATTATAGTAAAAACATACAGTAGCGGTTCTGCCGATAATTATTGGCGTTTAAAAGAGGCATCAACAATGTTTATATGGGAATCATATAAAGAAGAAGATAGTACATTGATAAATATCCCTGTTATTGAAAAGGTATTATCGCCCAATGAGGACTTCAATATTATGGCATATTACTATTTAAATACTATTCGTGTAATGTATATAACAGCTTAACAAATTATGAAAACAATCTATTACAACAGCAAATTAGCCAAACTTATCCTCTTTGGCAGCTATCATACAATCATGCTCTTCGGCTTTATCCTATCCATTCTGAAAAAGATAACTGCCGAGACAGAACGCCATGAGCGTACACATCAGAAACAGTTCTTCGAGTGCATGGAGATAGCGGCTATCCCGTCCGCATTATTATCATTCTATGTCAGTGCGTGGTGGTTGCTCCTTATCCCGCTATTCTATTACATTCTGTATTTTGCTGAATGGTTTGTGAGCTTCGTGTACCACTTGTTCACGGATGAACGGATAGGTGGCGGCAAGGTAAACAATAACGCCTATCGAGCGAGCGCATTTGAGATGGAAGCCAAACTGAACCAAGACAATCCGAACTATCTGAAAGAGCGGAAGTGGGGAGCGTGGTTTCACTATTACGGCAAAATATAAAAATCCCGTCCTATTCTCACGAGCAAAACGGGAATAGCGGCATGTAATTACCGCTGTGAACGGCACAAAGATACGGATAATTGTAAAAGTAACGATAAGATGCAGAATAACATTATTACCCAAAGCATACCTGGGGGATTTTCGGTAATAGCGAGTAGCTTTATTATGCAGTCATTGGAACACATGATACCGTGGTTGATAGTGGCATTTTCAGTCGTAGTGTGTGACTTGGCATTTGGAGTGAGGAAAAGCCTGTTGATGGGCGAAGAAGTGCGCTTTTCCAGTGCCATCCGCAGGACTATGGGTAAGATGGTGACTTACTTCGCTTTTGTATGTATGGTGGTGATGATAAACATCGCTTCCGGAAGCAAGTGGAATATTGATGTGTATTCATGCCTGTTTGTCTGCTCCATAGAGTTCTGCTCTATCATAAGCAACATTCTAAAGCCTAAAGGATATAATTTCAACTTACTAAAAGCATTAGGATTATTCGGTAAAAAAGTACTCGATGTTGAGAAAGAAGATATGAGTGAAATAATAACTAAAGATAAGGAGTAACAAAATGAAAAAGAAATTGATTATCGCAGCGATTGTTATCGCTATCATCGTGGGAGTTATGCTTTACATGCACTACACTCCGTTTTGGGTAAACTTGACTACTGTTGTGTCATTCGGTGTCGGCGCTGTTGTCGGCTGGGTGGCTCACATGGTGTATGACAAATACTTCAAGGGGGACGTGCAGGATGAAAGTATTGATTGATAACGGACACGGAAGCAACACTCCGGGCAAGTGTTCACCGGACGGAAGATTGAAAGAATATGCGTATGCTCGTGAGATTGCCGTACGATTGGAAGCGGAACTGCGAAAGAAAGGCATTGATGCCGAACGCATCGTCAAAGAAGAAATAGACGTTCCTTTATCCGAACGCTGCCGCCGGGCAAACGAATACAAAGCGAGTGATACATTTCTTGTTTCTATTCATTGCAATGCAGCGGGTAACGGTTCGGAATGGATGCAGGCACGTGGCTGGGAAACATGGACTTCGGTAGGTCAGACGAAAGCCGATAAATTGGCGACATGTCTATATGAATCGGCCGAACGATACTTGCCTGGCATGAAAATGCGTAAGGATATGACGGACGGTGACCCTGATAAGGAAAGCGGATTTTATATCCTGAAGCATACAAAATGCCCGGCAGTTCTCACTGAAAACCTTTTCCAGGACAATAGAGAAGATGTAGACTTCTTGTTATCGGATGAAGGCAAACGGACGATAGTTGACCTGCATGTACAGGGAATTATGAACTATTTAAGTAACTCTAAAAAGTAAACATCATGGCAGCAGAAATTTTATCATTTGAAAAGAACGAAAGCGAGAACGCATATTACGCAACATTTGTCAGTGACGGCAATCCCGTTACCATACAGATAAAGAATAAGGGCGGAATGGTGACTGTATTTGCCAATATCGAAGGCATGAAGCCCGTGATATTGTATCCTAACGTGCGTGACAACAACGACGCTCCCGACTCTATATTCCGTGTCGCCGGAATAGTAGCGGGCGTGGAAATCACAATAAGAAGTGCTACCGAAGTGTTAGAAGCTAAGATGATTAAAGAGGAATAACCTATGAACCCAATCACTATCCCCAACATCACCATCCCCGTAATCGGCTTGCCTACTATCGGCATCCCGTCTGTCGGTTTCCCTTCTGCTTCGGGCGGTGGTCTTGCATGGCCGAAAGGTTTAAAAGAGTCAATAAAGGCTATCTATGACCCTGCTTCGCAAGGTATGACTAACTATGATGTAATTGAGGCCTATGCGGAAGATTTTACTAATTGGACTTTAGATAATTCCAACGGAATAGCCACTGTTACTAAAAATGAAATACATATTACAGAAAGTATCGTCTATTATCGTAGTGTTGTCAGACAGGATAAAGTAAGAGGAACCCAGCCTTTTAAAGTGCTAATTTCGGGACTTACAGATAGTCAAGCAGTACAGTATATTTATAATGACGGTAAGTCTTATGTAACAAAGAAGTTAACAACTAATGGAGTACATGAATTACCAGCTTCTTCAGCTCAACGTAATGGATTTAATGTAGAGCCAGCAGGCGCATGTGATGTTACTATCACCCAACTCCCTACATCAATCCTAAAAGACCTTAGCGGCAACGGTAACCATGCCTATCTGTACGGCGGTAAGGGGAAGCTGAATAGTGGAATGGGAGTTTATCAAGAGGATTTTACTACTTTTAATAAAAATGATAATGTTGCTACTTATGAAAATGTAAGTTCAAATATTTGTCATATTATTGAATTTAAAAGTACTATTGCTTTTTTATATAAAAGTACTGGTACTAAAATTAATTCTATTACTGTTAAAATCAGTGGCAATTTTAATGGAACGACTATTGTTTGGCAATATTATTTAAACGATAAATTAAATAGTATTGATATATCTGAACCTGGCATTTATACTCTTCCTGGTTCAGATGGTACAGGAAGAACGAGTGGATTTTATAATAGAGTTGCTGTTGGAAAAGTTGACATAACTATCACCCAAATCCCTGACTACCCCAACCAGCTCTGCTACGACGGCAAGATGTACGCCGTCTGCTACGGTTTCCCTATATTGGAAGATTACACGGTGATGGCGGATAGGACTTGGTTTGAGAATGAGGGCAATCGAGTATTTATTACTAAAGGTAATATTTGGCCTAATTGTGCATTTGTTTTTGAGAAAATCAACGCCTCATTAGGTAGTGAAACATTTTCATTTTCAAAAAGCACTAACATTGATGATTTAATAGGTAAGAGTGGTATAACTTACCAGACAAAGCAATCTTATAACGGAAAAATTATTGGTGTGGGCACTTCATCAGATGGCGATATATTGCTTATAGGTGGACAGTTGAAAGGAGGGTATATCGGCTGCCATGGCAAAATCATCATCGCCGACCGCAGCTTTACCGAAGGTGAAATTACTTGGTTAAAGGATAATTGGAAAAAGATATGAAAAGACTATTGTATATGATATTGCTTGTGCTGGTCGTGTGTTCTTGCAGAACGAGGACGGTATATATGCCCGTTGAAACAAAAGTTCTCGACAGTATAATCTATCATGACACTACATTTCAAGAGAAGCTGATACCGTACAAGGACAGCGTATCGGTTTCCGACACAACATCATTCCTTCGTAATCCGTATGCTTACAGCTACGCTTCATGGAGTAACGGTACATTGAACCATTCATTGGGCATCTATCCTCATGCAACGGTAACAGTCAAGATACCGTATTTCATCGAAAGGATAAGAAGGATTGAAGAGCCAAAGCCTTATCCAGTAGAAAAAGAGTTGTCATGGTGGGAGAAGTTTAAAATCAATTACGGCGGCGCCAGTCTTTCGATAAATCTAACCTGTATTTTGTTCGTGATAGCTTGGCTCGCCATAAAGATAAGAAAGAAATTAACGATGTAGAAGTCGGCTTAAGCTGGCGCTCTTTCAGGGGCTTAGAGTAGAAAGAAAGCCCCCAACGTTTCACGTTAATATTGCCACATAAAAACATGATAAGCATAAGACAATGCACGTTGGAGGCTTTAATATCTTCAACGCATTGTCTTATGCTTTGTTCATTGAATCTCATGTTCTATGTGGCAGGGCAAAGATAAATATAAAATTCAGAAAAACTATGTGTAAGTCAGAAATCTTTGCCGAAACAATCAATCTCGTCTCGCAGGAGACGGAAATTCCAGTCAATCGAATACTATCCTCGGATAAGGATACGGAGACCGTAGACGCCCGCTATCTGCTTGTTCGGCTGTTGGTTGAAAGGGGCATGTATCCGTCTCAAATAGCCTTACAAATCCATAAGACCAAGCGTGCGATAAACTACATGATTTCCAATTTTCAGGAGCGTATGGAAGGCGGGAAAATGTTGAGAATATATTGGGAAAATATAAAGAAATCGTTGGGAAACAATTGATTTCATGGCAGATTGCGTATTTATACTTTTGCTGTGCGGTTGATATTGACCGTAATTAGTATAAATATAAATCTCTATGGAACGAACGTACGTTTTTAACCAGGACGGTAACGGCGGTAATGGCGGAAGCAAATTCGACATTATGGCTATGCTACCCAACCTGATGGGAAGCAAGGGTGTAGACCCCGGACTTCTCGCTTTACTGAACCAGGGACGTAACAACCAAGACATGTGGGGTGGAAGCGGAATGTGGTTCATCTGGATTATCCTTTTGTGGTTCTGTTGGGGCGGTAACGGCTTCGGTAACCGCTTTGGCAATGGCGGCGGTCTGCCTGCCGAGCTTAACGGTGATGTGGGTCGTGAATACCTGATGTCAGCCATTCAGGGTAACGGTAACGCCATCAATCAGCTTGCTTCTTCTTTGAACTGCTCTACCCAGCAGTTGCAAAGCGCCTTGTGTAACATTCAAGGACTTATCGCCAATGTGGGCAATCAGGTGGGCATGTCTACCCAGCAAATCATCAACGCATTCCAGTCCGGCAATCAGGCTGTTCTCACACAATTGGCAGATTGCTGCTGCAAAAATCAGACAGCAATTGAGCGTCAGGGGTATGAAAGCCGCTTAGCAAGCTGCGAAAACATGAATACGCTTACACGCACAATGGAAGGAAATACGCGTTCTTTGGCGGACGCTTACCGTGAAGGCTTCCAAGCACTTGTAGCAAAAATGGATGCGGCAGAGGCGCGTCGCCAGCAAGAAGCGTTGGCTGCTAAAGACGCTGAAATCTCTACTTTGAAAGGTGAAATTTCACAGCGTAATCAGAATGCGACTATTCTTGGAAACGTAACGCAACAAATTGCTCCAATAGTAGCAAGTCTACAAACATTACAGGGAGAGGTGGACAAAATCCGCTGTTCAATGCCGCCTACGGTAGCAGTGCCGTATCCGCAGTTGCAAGTATTTAACCCAGAAGTGGCTCGTGCTGCCGCCTATGGTGCGTATATGGGAGATTCTGTTTATGCACGCAGCGGATGTGGATGCAACAATTATTGGGGATAATTAGCCATTAGGTAAAGAGTTCTTTGACTTATTGATAAGGGTTTCGTAGTCGGAAAGATACATCCATTTATAGTTTTTGTAACATTTCCTTTTGTGCAAACATACAGCGGAGATTGCTCCTTGGTTGAATCCATTCCTTCTTGCATCACACATTGATTTGAAAAATAATATATCATCTCCATTGTTAATATTAATTCCAACAATAGGTTTTGATTTCCAATTTTTTTCATTGATTCTTTTGGATGCGTTTTGGGAAAGCTTTTCTTTGGTGTTTTTGTTTCTCATATTGGATTTCCTGTTACACCACCGTAGATTGTCAAAGTTATTATTTGCTTTGTTTCCATCTATATGGTCTATTTCATCATAATGCAAATTGTTACAAATAAAATGAATGGCTACAAGCCTATGTATTAAGAAATGCTGAATATTTCCCTTATTTCTTAGAATGATATTATAATATCCTTTATTATTCATTTGCGGATTCATAATCAAGGGATTTAGCATTCTTTCTCCATACCTATTCTTGATTGTTCTGGACAAAGATATGATTCTTCCAAATGAAGAAACTTTATAAAGACCTTCATATCCGACTACATCCCTCCATTCCTCACCTTCAAGAGATACACTCTTGATAAACTCTTCGTTTGTCATTGATTTTTCCGAATTAAATGATACCGAAAATTGAAAAGTGGGAAGGGCTTCGGTGTACCCTTATCAGTTGGTCATGACTCCAACCTATCCCGATTGTAAATATAGTAATAAACGATTAAATTACAAAAGATTATGGCATTATTTCCTTTTAATAATTGGGGATTCCCGTTCCCGTCACTTGGCAGAGTGAATTACAATACTCTTCCTACGGTGGCTGTAACGGTCGGTACGGAGAACGTTACTTTGGAACTTCCTAATCATGCGTTCCGTAACAGGGACTATGTCGGTGGTTTCTATGTAAGTCTCCGTCAGGCAATACCTGCCGGCACGACTGCTACGCTCCCGATACTGATAGGGACTAATGGGGATACGAGACCGTTGCTGGCTTACAACAATGAGCCGGTGATTGTCGGCAACCTTGCCGGAACGGGTATCTACGAAATCCACTATAACAAGTACACCAATGAGCTGTTTCTTGTCAACGGTGGGTATCGTCCGACAACCACGTCGGCGGCGACAGCAGAAGCAACCGCTCAAAAGAGCAAGTAGTTAACCTGACCCCGGGACATATTTTGTCGTCCGGGGTCTATTAAAACCAAATCATTATGTTTCAATCACTTCGTACCAATAACCAGTTATATATACTTCATAAGGATGCCAATCCGTATATCGAATACGGCCCGGTAGTCAGCGTTTCAGCTCCCAAACCGAAATATCCTATGGCTACTCCTATGGGGCAAATGCCTCAAATGGAAATGGTTGTGGATATTGTGGTCTGCATCAACGGACAAAACACCACATTTCAAAACCTTCCTGCCGGCATGGATATAGCCGATTTCGGGCAGAACGGCAATATTGTGGTATCATGCTCGCGTGATGCGATGAATAACGAGGTCGCTTCTATGAAGCAGAAAAGCATAGACATCATCAATAGTATGGACTTTCATAACTCCGTCATTGCGGGATGTGACAAGATGCTGACGCTCCTAAACCCTGAATTTGCAGAGAAACAGCGTCAGGAGCAGGAAATATCCTCTCTGAAAGGGCAAATGGCAGAAATGAGCAAGAATATGTCTGACCTTATGGATTTAAATAAACGACTTATGGAGCAGCTCGGAGTGGCTGAAACATCTAAAACAAAGAAATAATATGGGAATGTGGGAAATATTGGAAGAAGGACGCGGTGAATATGACCGTGACTTCGGTATGAGAAGCGGTAATCCTATGGAAGAAGCCTACAAAGAGGGTTTCCGTCATGGTTACGAGAAAGCCATGCGTGAGATGCAGGGCGGCGAAATAGGTTATCGTAATAGCGGTGGCTCACGCGGCGGAAGTTATAGCGGTGGTTCGGATATGAGCGAACGCCGTATGCCGGGTTACTTCCCGGAATATCCGATTTACAGCGAACGCCGCAGCGCACAGCCTTATGGCGAAGATATGAGCGAACGTAGACGCAGACGCGCCAACGGGGAGTTCATGTAATGGAGAGGGGAGTAATCCCCTCTTTTACCAGTTTATTAAAACAGAAAAAGACTATGGGACAAAGATTGGATATATACGACAAGTTCCCCCCGGGAATGCAGCAGTATCTTGGCTGCTACGGGTGGCATTTCTCAAAGAGAATGGCACAGTTTGCCATTTCAAGGATGAAGGTGAAGGATGACTCCACTGGCAAGGAGAAAAGTCTTGTGCCGTGGACGAAGAGCGAGGTGGACGAAATGCTGAAACGGAACGGGATAACCGTTGAACATGACGAGCTGTACGACGTCTGCTATGTCGCCAATATGCTGAAAGCCGATTTCTACAAGAAATCCCTTGCGGATGAAGCGCACCTGTGCGTGCATGTGAAATTGTACCTCGACGATATTGACGGCGACCCGTGCCGTGCGTTCGATGAATTCTACGCTACCTGCATCGGCAAGGGGGTTCCTATCCCCTGGGAGGACATGCTGGAGGAAAGAAAAGAAGAAAGGTCATGATAGTACAAGAATTCTACATACCGGACTATGATTGGGAAGTGAGGGTATATTACGCAGTGGACTGCTATTATACCGACCGCATCGTCGCCGACCTTCAACGGGTTGGATGCAGGGGATTGGATTTGGTGAATGCCTATAAGAACATGCGCGCATGTAATCTGAACACAGGCATCACCTATTCCAATATCCGAAACAGAGAGACCGTAATGGTTATTGCTCTTACTTCTTCGCCGGAAGAGTTTCAGAACTCTTTCGACCATGAAAAGGGGCATCTATGCCGGCATATCTCACGTGCATTTGGCATCGACCCGTACGGGGAAGAGGCACAGTATCTTAGTGGGTATGTGGGGCAGAAGATGTTTCCGGTAGCAAAGAAATTTTTGTGTGAACATTGCAGACGTAGCTTATGTGGGAAATAGTACAAGCCATCTTATCAGGCAAATCACGGGAAGAAGTATATAGCATGCTTTCTCCCGAACAGAAGGAGACGCTGAATAGTCTCGCCGCAGCAAACGGCATAAATCGTAAACAACGTAGAAAACTTGAACGTGATGCGAAAAAGGGATTACATAGACGAACTGCTTGAATTGGCGGACAATGTCCTTTACATGGACTATTGCCGCCTTTTCCGGGTTATCCAATGGAACGTTTAGAGTGCTTTGAACGGGCTGTCCATTGGGTAATACCGCTTGCTGTTTTGGCAAGGGTTATATCGTTGTGTCTGTAAGCTTGCTATCTGCATTTCACTTTTGTAAGTCCATACTTAGCCAACCTTAGATATACCGTCCTTACACTTACATTCAGCATTTCTGCCATTCTGCGGGGTGGTATGTTTTTTTCCTTGTACAACTTGGTAATGTTCTCTTCCGAAAGCGGGTCTACAAACGTTTTCTTAGGCTCTGCTATCCCCATCCGTTTACGTGCTTTTGCAGCATATGTTTCGTTTTGCTTGTCTTTTGTGACGTAAATAATGGTGGTCTTGTTAAGGCGTAGAGGAAACAATTGTCTCTCCACTTCCTTGTGTTGTTCGGCAAGGCTTTCCGCATTCCCGTTGACAGTAGTGTCAATCTTCTTGTATTTGTCCGGAATGCGGGAATGTCTGTCTCTGATTATTCTGTCTGCTTTTCTCATGGTCTTTTACATTTTTTAGAATGTTCGTCAAGTAAAAGTTTGGAAAGCTTGTATGTCACAACAATTATGCCGACCATTATTGCGATTGCTAATACAATTCTAACCGACAAGAAATGAACAATAGCCCAATGTAGGGAAATAAGCATAGGCAGGAACAGTGCTGCTATAACGCTCGCTATGATTTTGTTTTTCATGTTCAATATATTATACTAAATTATGATACCATTTATCTGCATGGGAGAACCGGCCGATTAGGACAGCTTCCCGAATAGGGTGAGTTTATAAAGTTTACTCATGTGTTAATTTGACTATTAAAATCGTTAATAAAGTTACCCATTATTAGGTTAAAGCTTATATTTGCATCGCGTTTTAACAGGAGTATAACACCTCCAATCCGACGAACTGTAATTCGTCACCTTTCTTGTCCGTTCTCATTGAGAAAGACATTTAAGCCCAATGTCCTGTAGCTTTGGGCTTTTTTAGTTGCACTTTACAGGGTGCAGCTTGAAGCCTGCTAATACAGGTTGGTAGGCAAAACGGAAAGGAGGTGTATTATATGACTGTTAAAACGCAAGATGAAAACGGCAAAACTCGTATTTTCTGTCGCTATATCATAAGGAATGGTAAGCGGATTTACCCAAAACATTCCAAATACTTTTTCTTTCTTGGTAGATAGTAAGAAAGTGGCGTAATGCTGTTTTGTGGGGATGTACAGGCATCCCTTTTTATTCATTGCCTCTTTTTCAATTTATCAAGGAACTCACTATCTCCCGAATAATCCGCACCGATAGCCTTTTTGCTTTCAATAATCTGTTCCAAAAGGGGTATAGCTTTCTTTTTCACTTCTTCTACTTCATTATAACCGCAGGCTTTATCAACCAACTGCTCCATAGTCGATTTAGGCTTGGAAAGAGTTTTATTTAACTTTCCCAACCGCCAGTAGCAGTAATCAATTGTAGCGATGTGCTCTAAATTACTCATAGTTGTTTTCTTTCAATAACTCAATGTTATCGTGTATGTTGCCAATAACAAGACAGTCTTTATTACTAAATGCTTCTCCAAAGAAGTGGAGATATAGCCAACCTTTTTTATCAAGTGCAAATCCAGCATAATGATTACTGTACATAACCTTGCATATATCTCCGTTGCATTCAACAATATCACCTTCATAGATTTCTTTACCGCTCTTGTCACGCAAGCCCGTGAACTGCCCCAACGTCTCTGGACGTACAACTGAAACCTCATCATCAAATAATTCGATAGCTACATCTGTCCTGTTGGTAATTTCATAATCACTTTGTGAGCCTTGATATATAATACATCCATTTCCAATATGAATTAAATCGCCATACACCCATTCATTATTATCAACACTTTTCCCTCTGAATTTTATTTCACGTTTCATAATCCATCCTTATTGCTTTTCATGTTCAATGTTCCTTTATGGATAAAAAGGTCTCCGACTTTTAAATTGGAAAGTTTAACTGCTTTCATTTCTTTCTTTTATTCCGTTTCCTATTATCCTCAGATATACACATCTTACACCATAATGTCTTGATGTAATATGCTTTTTGATGAATGTTCATAATTCTTCTTGTTTCATAAAACACATCCATATTGTTTTACTCTGCTTTCCGGTAGTATGTCCGAAAAGTGGTTTGAACGGGATAACGGACAAAACTTCCGCGGCTTTTATTTCGCTTTCATTCCACTTGAATATGAGTGTACCGTTAGGCTTCAAGACGCGCATACACTCGGTAAATCCGTCATGTATAAGCGATTGCCAATCTTTGGGTAGTTTACCATACTTTTTCGCCATCCAAGATGTTGAGCCAAGCGTTTTAAGGTGCGGTGGGTCAAATACGACTTGATAAAAAGAATTATCTTCAAATGGAAGATTGGTGAAGTCGGCCACAATATCCGGTTTCACTTCTATGGTTCTTATCTTATCCCTATCCTTTGCCGTGACTGTTTCAGAGCGTTTATCCACGAACAAAACGTTTGGATTTTGCTTGTCGAACCAAAACATCCGACTGCCGCAACAGGCATCTAATATGAGTTTTTCAGTTTCCATTGTCGTACTTTCAAAACCACTCCTCATCCTTTCCAACCTCTACCGAAAGCCAGTCCATGAGGAGAGTTATAAGGTTATAAATCTGTTTCATTTCACTAAACTTTTATCGCATTGGCAATATTATCGGCATCCGAAAGTTTTCTTACCAGTACATCAAATGCGGATGTGCATCGTTCTGTGTTCATATTGACCGTTTTCCCGATTTTCAAACTGTCGGAAGCAAGGTTCATCATCCTTGCCACATTGGAAAGCTTCAGGTATTCCAACGTAAACCCGTTGAACCGTGCATCTTTCTTCCGAAGTTCTTTAATCCTTTCGTCAAACTGGATGCAGGAGTAATCGCACAATGTCCTTGCAAGTTCGAACCTTGCAATCTCTGCGGAATGAGATATGCCGTTATCGTCAAGAACCTGCTTGAACTGCCAGTACAACATATCCACGTGCTTGTTCACTTCTTCCGTGTACTTGTCGTTGCAGTCGGCGAAGAACTCGCTCCGGTCTGAACCGATAACGTTGTTTACAGTACGCTCATATTCCTTTCTTGCCTTGTCGGCATCATTCAAATACCGTTTGAATGCCTGTCTGTAATAAGGCGTTCTCTTCATCGTATGAAGGCTCTCGATAACCTGCCCGCAACAGATGTCGTTCGTGAAGAGAATGTTGTAAGTGCAGAGTACCACAAGGCTCTCATACTTGCTGATTATCTTGGTTGCTGCATCGGTAGTCATTGCCTCTTGCTTCTGTTTTGTCCGTACTCCTGTTTCTGTTCTCTTTGGCAAGCTCGTCAATCATCCGTTGATACTTCTTTGCCACCAACGGGCAGCGTATGCGCATCGCATTATCACGCTGCTGCTCCAATAATTCGATTCTCCTTTCAAGTTCTATATCCATAATCATTTTTTCTTAAAATTCTCACATATCCTTCCGTACCTGTCACATGCGCATACCCTATGACCTTTAGCCTTACAGAGGCATGAGTTTCCGATAAAGTCTTTGGCGTATGAGCATTGGTAGCAGTGGACGGGGGAGAGGGGTTCTTTTTTCTTTGCCATCTATCTTCGGCTTTTACCTTCAATTTTAACCACATTGAACATCTCTTTAACCCGGTCGGCAATATAATCCCCATACCGCCCGGAAAACTCCGTGTTCGGGTCAAGATTGGTAGTCATGTGGGTGTAGAAACAATATCTCTGCTCATAGCGCAGTTGCAAAACGGTCTGAATGGCATTGATGCCCGTACCAAAGTGCTTGGCATCCATTGGCTCCCTACCTACTTCGTCAATGGCAAGATTGTGCATACATGACCTGTCTGTGTATTGGTTTAACCCGGCAATTCCCTTCTCGGCAAACTGTAAGGCAATCTCGGCAGCGCTGGTAAATTGAAAGGTCAATCCGGCATCCGCACCACCAATACAATAGCGGGCAATTTTCGCCGCATAATTCTGTAACCCTTTCAGTAAAGTGGATTTGCCTACCCCGATAGAACCGTGTAATAACAGTCCCTTATCTAAATCAAGTATTCCAGGCATTCCCCATATCCATTGATAAAGAGCTTTCAACAGTTGGCGGTTGCTGTCATCAATTGTAAAGGTCGGTGAAATGGATTTCATAGAAATTACAAGTTGGTTGCGCCAGTACATATCAGTCTGTTCCTTGCTCCATTGTTTCTGATTAGCTTTGTTTGCCGAAGACAATTGATTTGATACCGGCGGAGTTTTTGTCTGGTTCAGTATCAGGTTTCCGATTCTTTCCATAATTTTTTAGTTCAAATAATCCGGAATAGTTGTTTGCAATTGATTGCTCAACAATGTATCTTGCTTTTTGGGGATTGTTGTCACTTAACTCTAATAGATGATTATAGCACATTTTTAGCGACTTGTCAGATTTATAGTTTTCCCTTCGCTCGCGCTTATATCCAAGCCATTCCCTAAATGCATCTTTAAAACCCTCATCAACAAAAGACAAATCAACTTCCTTGTTTTTGGGAATCGCTTTCTTATCTCCGTTAGGAGATTCTTTCTCTATATCATTTTCATTATCATTTTCATTAGGCTTGTTTTGGGTTGTTTGGGTTGAATTTAGCCCACTGGGTTGTTTGGGTTGTTTCGATTTTGCGTTGCTATTCCCAATCGGAGCACCACCTTTACGCCCGTTGTTCCGGTTTCTCTCGACAATGCCATGATATTTAGTTTCGTCTATCTCAAATTGATTGATGAAGAAACCAAATGCCATTTCAATGTCCTCCTCTACCGTAACCTCCTCGCCAAGTTGATACTTGAAAATTGCACGGAATAATCGTCCAAGCTGTTTGTCTGATAATCTTGATATAGGTTTGTAGAAAGACTTATATATTATAAAGCTATCTTTTGCCATTGTCATACATCTTTCAAATAATCGTTTACGACTTTTATAAACTCATCAAGTGACCGGACAACGACATATTTAGCGCCAATACTTTCAAACTCCTTCTGATATTCTTTCTGATGTTCAGATTGCCTGCCAGTCTTTATCTTCAATTCTATTCCACAAAATGGATAGAACTTGTTGGGGATAAGGAGAATTAAATCGGGGAATCCAGCCCGAACGCCCATTTGCTTGAATTTTGCGGCTTCAATGGCGTTGCGCTTTCCTCCGTTGGGAACACAAGCAAGCCGTTTCTTCCATTTAGGATATTTCAAGTCCCAATATTTAATTATAGATTTTTGGAGATTATCTTCTAAATGTCTCATATATACTTTATTTTAAGTTCCACATCCACCGGTTTATCCCTCATCGTGGAGAAAGCATCAAGTATCCTCTCTTTAGTCAACTGGATAGGTCGGGTTATTATCTCGCTTCTTATACGCTCTAACGGTATCTTCTTCCCATCATAGGTAATAAGAACCGCAGAGGTTATTACGTAAGGCTTCATGTTTTGTAGGATTTCTTTGCCTGCCTTGCAATCTTCTTGTTCAGCTTGCTAAGAGCCTCATACTGTTTGTCGTCACCGCCGATATTGTGGATGTCGTGTTTACGGTCTATCACAAGCTTATGAATGATTGCAAGTTCGGATTTGGTTATTGTAAGTTTCATGATAAGTTATATTTAGTGGGGAAGTTCCGAATCGAACAGAGCACGTTGTTTTGCTGGATGGCAGATGATAATAAACTCATGAATAACTAATACTAATTGGCAATCAAAAAGAATAACCGACCAATACGTTCAACGTTACCATATTCCCCGTTTGCCCGCCATATCTTCACAGACCGGGCAGGCAGGTTAACAAATTGCTCCCGGATAGGCGGTCAAGCCACACCGGGATAGTTAACTATTAGCTGATTTCACTTAACCCGAACCTTTCACGGGACTTCTGCGTGAGCAGAGGGCTTTCGGTTAATTATATCAAGTCTAAAATTTTTGTCTTTGCAATAGCGTCCAGCTTCATATCTTGAAGCCCTTGCTTCATATATTCCGCCGCCTTTTTGTTGGCATCGTCCATGTCTTTCGCCGCTATTAGAACATAATACTTGTTCTCTTTTTCTTTGCCGTTGTCGTCTACGAAAATTTCAACGAGAGTAACCTTATAGAAGAACTCATCTTCCTGCTTCTCATTGACAATCTCACGTATCTTGCTTCGACTGATTGCAAAAACATCACAAGCGCCGTTATACAGTTCATTGCCTTTTAATTCTACATGCCCGAAAAGTTCATCATCGGTGATGTAATGTTCGGTTACTTCCTTTTCATCGCCTTTCTCGTTAACTTTGTTTACTTTAAGCTTAAATTCGTACAGCATGATATTATATGTTTATAGGTTACACATCAGAATGGAAGGTCGTCTTCCCCGTCGGTCTGTAGGGATGGTGCATCCACCGTAGCTGCGGCATTCCCGGAACCCTCAAACTCATAAGGCTTGAAATCCCCCAGGTAAACCTTTGACTTGGCTTCCGCTTCTGTCTTGTGGGTGTCTCGATATTGCCTTGATAAAGATTGTTTGCAGTAGTGGGTTTTACCATATTGGCTCGGCTCTCTGCGTTCATTGATATTAACACCAAGATACGCCGCTTTAGCTTTCAGGTTTTCGTCCATACTGACGTACAGGTCGTTTTCCTCTACCGGTATAACGACGCACTTCTTATTTTTGATTGTTGCTATTCCTGCCTTTTCGAGTTTCAGCAAATCAATGCTTCCTTGTAAGTTCATTTCTTGTTAAGTATTTGATTAATAATTTTGTTTGCTTCGGTTATTCTCTTTTCAAATTCCGATATTACTATATCATCCCTTGTTATCTCTACGATGTGCATGTTATGTTTCAGAAACGGGCAGAAAGCAACAAAATCGGCTCTGTCTAATCCTGTACAAGCCATTTCAGCCTGTATTTGATGAAAATATTTAGGATTGACCGCTTTCAGGGTGTCGTTATCCTTAACCTCTGCCATGTATTCCATGAATGTTTTAGGCAAAGGGCACTTTATTTCCACCACTTTCTTCATCCAGGCTTTGATTGCTATACGGTCGGGAGAAGCGGAGAAGTAAGGTATAGTAGGATGTTGTATACTTTCGCACTCCTTGAGTTCGCATCCTGTGACAAGCTGGTATCTTTCTGCGGCAAAATCTTCATTGTTATGCCCGAACTCTATAAACTTGTTATTGATGCTTACTTGTTGCTGGTATATCTCAAAAAGGTAATCATCGTCAATGTATGATTGCAGCAAGTCACGTTCAGCACACACTTCATATATATAAGAGAGAGCCGTCTTTCCGAATAGTTCTCCCTTTTTCCCGCTTGTCATAAGGTCACCGATACGGCTTCCCGTAAAAAATCCCAAGCGGGATACAAGCCACTCCTTTGAACCCTGTTCTATCATTGCGCTGGCTGGTTAAAGAGTTCACCTGTTGTTTCATCCACAACTTCCGCTTCTTCCAACGCTTCTTTCATGGCATTACGCTTAACTTCTTCATTCATAGGATTATCATCGTATGATATTTCCGCTTCATCTATATCCTTTTCCGTCAAATCATCCTTAATGACAGCTTGATCGAAAGTTTGGGCACGCTGCATATCAATGCTTAGAATACCGTATCTGGAAATGAGCATTTTTAAAACAGTTTTCTTACTCATTGAATCGAAGTCCGTAGCCCATAGACCGCCACCTCTCTTATATGTTTGAGAGAACTTTTTACCGTGCTTTTCACACTCTTCACGGCTCATGTACATATACTTCTCAAACCCATTTGTTAAAGAGAAATAAGCCATGTAGCCTACAACCTTGTCGGATGTTTTTTCTCCGAAGGTATATTCTCCTGTAAAGCGGTTTTCGCTCTTTATTTCTCCCTCGTAAACCTCGGTGACATTGATGGTTTTATACTGCCCCGACCTCATAGCCAATTGAATCATCCCCTTGTAACCCATCTGGAAACTTGCTTGGTTGCCATAAGGGATAATGTAAGCAAACCCCAAGTTCGGATTGATAGGTAAATCCAATGTTGCCGCAATAACAGCCGCGTTCATAATAGACTGCGGTTCGGCTTTTTGCAACAGCGTATTACTATTAGCCACCGCCACTATTGAACTGATAAAGCCCGGCGCTTTCTTTCCAAGAATCTCTTTGAAACGTGCTTTCACGTTGTCGTTCGCAAGCATTGACTTAAGCTGCGGAACTGTTGTTGATGTGCCCATAATTTATAATTTTAAATTTAACAATATCTTGATAATCCCTGACTGACACAAAGCATCATCCTTTCATCTTCGAGCTCATCAGGCGTGTAGTCATATTGACTGCATTCGAGTTCCGTGCGCAACTCCTCGATGTCTTCTTCTATAAGCTGAATGATTTCTTCTTTTGAAGAATACCCATACTTGGGAAGATAGTCCAAATCGCAAGACCTTACATCATTCAGCTCTTTGTACAGTTCTTCAAGTTCATCTTTCATCGTCTTATGTTTTTAAACCGCCCGCACAAGGTTAAAGGGAAACGGTGCGCACTTCGCTTCTCTCACGGCTTTTAGTGCGGTAGTAGCACTGACCTTTTCTGCGGCTGGAATAAATTGTTATTTCATTTCCACTGCTTCTCCATTTATTAAAGTATAGAATGTGTCTTCTTTGATTGACTTACCATCTACTTTGAACGCTTTGACTGAAATGATAGGATAAGTGTTCCCGTTCCATTCTCCACGTTCAGTAAGCACAATCCAGCATCCTAACGCCCCTTTTGCCTTACAATCCTTTCCGGCAGCAAGAGCGACACTCTCTTTTCCGGTAGCTGATGCAGCACCTTGGTAGCCGGTAGCTGATGCAGCACCTCGGTCGCCG
>ENA-ORTV01000361-ORTV01000361.1-human-gut-metagenome-genome-assembly--contig:-NODE-361-length-56912-cov-18.491795_pt1 | contig 56912 bp, 59 predicted proteins | sample MGYA00241915_ERZ509194 | MGnify/ENA primary metagenome ERZ509194 (study PRJEB26280, sample SAMEA2338810) | human gut metagenome | biome: human gut; feature: human-associated habitat; material: faeces... | reverse complement strand
CGGACTGATAATTGATTCTCATAACTATAATATTGATGTCACATCGTCAATTTCCACGGCAGACAGATACTTCTTATCAGCGTCTACGGTTTTCTGATAAGGTGTTAAATCAGGTGCCACGTATCTTTTCAACGCATCGGTAGATAATCTTCCGTTTGTATTCCCTTCCTGAAAGGGTATGTTCTCCTTACCGTTCGGCATTGTCCGTGCGTCAAGCTCGTTAATCGTTTTTCCTGCCATAAGTATTTGTTTTACATTATAAACATTCTGCCAATCTCCGCCAATACGGTGATGCCATTAACCTTGATTTCCCCGTCTTCATTCCTGCCGATTGCAAACTCCTTATCCGTAGGGATAACTTCCGCAATGGAAACCAAATCATCGTCTGTGAGTGCCCTTTCGCTGACTGTATAGTCATTGTCTGCCGAAGCGCATTCTCTTGCTTCTTCAAACTCGCGCATCAGTGTTTTTTTCATATCAACATAAGAGAGATATTCCTCACTCTGCTTAATCGACTCAAGTTCCTGTTTTTCTTCGCTGCTTATGTTTTCTTTCTTCTCCAGCTCATTCACGCGTGGGAAGGCTTGGGCATCATAGCCTTCGGGCTTCAGCTTGGCATAGATACCGCGCATATCCTCGTTAAAGCTCTCCATTGCCCTTTCGTAAGCTACGAGATTCAAGATTATCTTCACTTTTGTTTTATTGGCAAGTGGCGCACCCTCATCCGATTTCAGAGGCACGAGTTGCAAAAAACTCATTTTTCTGATGATTTCGTTGATTTTCATTTTGCGCCTCCTTCCTTGGGAATGGAAGACAATATGCTTCTAAGCATACTCTCTATATCTTCGATGGGAGCTTTCATGCCTACTGTCATGGTAAACCCTGTGGGGATGATAGAGGCTGTGCCAACATAAGAATCTCCATCCAATACGATATATTGGATATCATTTGTTGTGTTGTTTGAGACCTCGCCATTTTCATAAAGCCTTGTAATACTTTCTTTTTTTCGTATCAGTTCCATATCTGTATAATTTAATGATTAGTATATTATGGGTTAGGGTTCAAAGCCAAAGGATAAGCCTTCTTCGTGTACTTTCCGCTGGATAGCGTAACATATACATAGTACTCTTGCAAGAAATTCATCAAATCAAATTGACCCGATATCACAACCGGATTGTCCAGAGTCAAATCCTTGTCTCCTAAAGATTTTTGCTGCTCACCTGCCTGGAACGGGTCGGTCACGTCACTCGTTATGAATCGCAGACTAATCCAATTGTTGCGGAGAGTCATATTGCCATTGGTAGCCTTTAACTTGAGTTCCCACTTGACAGCCGTATTCAGACCTGTCATTGGATGCGTCACATACTCTGCATTCAGATTGATTACCAAACCACCCGCTTCTTCTTCCGATACATACTTAACCCTGCCGGGGGAACAGTTCATCACCGGCAAGAATAAGTTGACCGAATCAGGGTCATAGATACTATTAATCTTATTCATGCAGAGAAACGGATATACATCATAATATTGACCTAGCGTCAGACCCCTGGCAGGCATTTCCAATGACACACCCGGTTTCACGTTCGCCAGTTTCCTTACGATTCTGTTGGACGAGTCAACCAACATCGCCCCAAACCACCATGTTTCAAGGTTAGTTCCGAAATCTATATCAGACAACGTTATAGAGCCGGGTCCTGACTTGTCCACATCGGTAATGTTGATTCCAACCGAACATGATATGGTTCCGGATTGGGATACTTTGGAATCGCACTGAAATGCGAATATGGGTGCCCATGCATTGTGCTTGTACAACAGAAAATCAGCCAACCTGTACGGACTCCCACTTCCGCCCCAAGGTCTCTCATAGGTATATCCGTTCATCTTGTCTTCCGTATACAGCTTGGGGATTTCCTCATAAGACGCTACAGGGGGCGGCTTAATGCCGCAATTCTTCATCGAGCCTTTCCACCAAGCCCCTTCACCGTCAGATGGCATGCTCCTGTCAGGAGCGGCAGAGGCAATATGGACAGGCTTACATCTTGACCACATATTAATCTCATGGCTCGTGCATAACCCGCTCACATTCGTTGCAGACGTCCCAAGGACGGAAGCAACGTCACTCCTCAGATTGACAGGAGACGTAATTACGTTATTCGAGTTAGCCATATCAGTAGAGCAGTAACAGGGTTATGAAAGTCGAGATAAAGGCACACATCTCCATCCAAAACACAGGCTTCCTGAACTTAAGGCATGCCAATACGATTACACCGCCAAGGAAGGTTATAAGAGGGACGTACCAAAAACTCATCAACACTTGCCATACAAGAGAGGCAAGCGCGCAGATTCCCGCGCTTACATAATGGATATTGCGGTTATAATCCTCCTTGAACAAAGGAGCAGAACCGACAAACGCCAATGATGCGCTTGCAATGAACGCCAGGAATTGGTATTCTTCCTTACTGGCCTCGATGAACGATGCAACCAGCAGGGAAGATTCGGCAAGGCAGAAGAGCGTGAACAGCCAACCCCTCTTTCCAAGCCGATAGTATGTGTCACTGATACTTGCAGGGATGCCATACATCCCGACTGTATATCCGATATAGGATACAAACAGAATAATCGAAACAATCAATAATGTAACCATAGTTTTTAATTTATAAATTTACGTTTCAAATCATCAATCTCTTTGTACAGCTCAATTATCTGAGCCTGCAATACTGCCGTATATTGGGCATAGTTCACGGACAGGTAGTGTTCTTTCGAGCTGCCTTTAGACACCAGCTCAGGATACAATTCTATCATATCCTGTGCGATAAACCCTATACTTTCCTTTCCATCCTTGATATAGCTGACAGGGGTGATGAACCCTCTGTTCCGTAGCGGTTTTATACATGATTTTAAGCGGACGTCCGAATAAGCGGTAATCTCACCGCTTGCAAGGAACGAACCCTGGACAACCGCCCTGTTATTAGAGGCTTCAAGCTCCAATCTAATCCCCGGGCTGTTACCTCCATCATCATTCGACACTGCTATCAGCATGGTTCCCCATGTGTCGTAATCAGGTCGATACGTGCCGATGGTGTATCTTGTCTGCCATCCAACACCGTCCAGTGTATCCTTCCAGCTAATTATCGGTCTACAGGAGTCGTGCATCATCAAGGATAATTGGTTAGCCCTGAATACGGCATTGTCCGGATTGAAGTATATCGGCCATTGTAATGGCCAACGGTCTGTCATGCTGGACACAAAGGAAGAATCGGTATTAGCATTACCTTCTGCATACAGATTAACTATGTGCGACTGATTATTACCCAAGTATATCATTCTGCCGTTACTGGTGTAGAATCCAATACCATAATATCCTGATATATCCATTCCGCTTGCACCGCCGGTGAATCTGATTCCATACCAAGGACTATCCCCATCGTGAGCATCATTAACATTTTCACCAATGACGTTGCAATCAATCTCACCATTAACTGCCAGATTGCCTGTTATCGTATCACCCGACTTCAATACATACTTGGATAAGTCGGAGGATAGTGCCGCACCGATGCTCGAAGGTGTTATGTTGATACTCTTAGCCGAACTTCCGTCATAACCCCCTTGTGATTTCCCGTTAAGACTTATGGTAAGCGCATTAGGACTTCTCAGAGCGGTCGGGTACGCAGGAAGAGATACCACCCCATTGGATACATTGTAAGGAGTCGTGCCCAGCTTTACCTGCTTGGCATATACACTGCCCAAGTCCGGTATGTGGGAAAAATGAATTCTCTTGGACGTGTCAGACTTGGCAAGCTCATCCCACATGGCATCTATATCCAAACCGCCACCGCCTTTTTTATTCGTCCACTTGCTTTTAACCGAGTCGTATGTCAATACCTGTCCTTCCGATAGAGGAGTAACCAGGTCTACATCGTCCAGCATGTTCAATGAGGTAGCACCACTTCCACCACCGGTTGTCGAACCGAACGCAGCAAGGTCACCCGTAGCGTAGAAATTAACCATAGACCCATCATCTTTCTCTACATATACGGCATTATTGGTCGCGTCATATTTCAGCATGGCATTACCGATTTGGACAGAATTGATGGCTTTTATATGAGTGAACGGATATTGAGGTTCAAGTATATACTTAAACTCTGCGGACCGGAGAAATTTAAATGCCGACAACAACACGCCTACTGTCTCCTCTCCGACAAAGAATGACAACGGGTCTGCATGGAGTGTACCATCTTCTTCCCACCAAAGTGCACCGTTGGCAAAGTAACCCGTACCGTCAAAGCGCACAAGCCCCTTGGCGGCATTTTCGGGAGCACCGTTTTCAGGATAGTCGAATTTGTCCAGCATGGAACCTCCCCACCAGGAAGCAATACCTCCACCGCGCTTGTCAGATTGGTATACACCGTTCGTGCCGCTCATTATCTTGAATCCACTATCAGAGGTGTATCCCAACGCCAACAATGAGGATTGAATAAGACCACCCTCAATATTGGTATATTCCTTAAGTGCTTTCGTCAAGTAAGATATATCACCTATATTCTTTGAAATCTCCTTGATGGAAGCGTTCAACTTTTCCTGTATATAATTGTTTGCGGCATTGATATGGGCGATAAAGTCACCGTACTTCAAGTTGAACGCTGAATACTTGCCATCCACCATAGCCACTTCGGTAGCTGTGGTCTTACCGTCCTGAATCACACCGTTAATGGTGTTAATCAGTTCTTGTGCCGAATTGTTGAAAAGCCGGTATGCCGTTTCCAGCTCTGTTTTTACCACACCTTCATCAAGAAGCTCGTTCTCTATAATCTTGCTATAGGACTCCGTTACATCCTTTTGGGTTGTGGCTATAGTGTTTAAATACTTCTGAATGGCTGCCGCCTCACCTCTGTCTACGATACCATCATTGAATGCTTCATCGGTAAAGTCCTTCATTGAACTTACAGTACTATCCAGCTTTTCAGCCGCTTTCTTCGTTTCTTCGGCTATTTTCTTTGCTTCTTGCGCCAAAGTGTCATCAGTGTATTTTGATGCAAGCTCCCAATGGGAGATACTAAATGCTTCCCCTGCCTTTTTTGAAGTATTCGCTCTGAGCATATCGTCCTTGTAAGTGCTACCATAGGTCGCATTTACCCACATATCACCTATGTCGTATGCGTCCGAATTCTGCGGTTGTCTCACAAAGATGCGTCTTTTCCCATCTGCGGTATCCTGTGCTTTTTGAGCGTTTTCCAAAGCCTTGACAATATCCGTATCGGTAATGGCATTCCAATACCATCCCTTTTCTTGTTCATATTGGAACCGGTATGCTTTTCCCTCCTTGCTGTAATAGAGGTCTCCCAAATGATTGTTCTTCTTCTCATCTGTATCCCAATCGGATGCGGGAATATTTTCAAGGGTGGGCACCGGGTCGTAAAACCATGTTTCTATCGCACCGTCAACCTGATTCTGGATATTATCTATTTCCTGCTTGATGTACTCTTTCAGAGGGCCCAAGTCCTCTTTGTACTTCTCGGAAGCTTTCTTGAGGGCGTCTTCAATGGTATCACCGTTACCGATAGTGGTGCCCACAGAGAGCTTGCCCTTTATTTCCACACCTTCACCTTGGGTGAATTTCACATAGCTCTTGCCGTCACGGTCTCCAACGTATGTATCACCGTACACATGGAAGAATGCCTTGTTGTTAGTTTTGTCTACGCCATACTCAACATACTCCTTGTTCAAGTAGGAGTAGGAGTCTATACCGTGATACAGAGTAACACTCGGGCTGAACACATCGGTAGAAGAGAAAACAATGGCATTCTGTGCGTCAATATTGCTTTCATCCGTCACGTCCTTGTTGTCAATGCCTTTCCATTTGATTCGTGCACCAAGGTGGGCTACAGTATCACCCTTTGCCGGAATATCACTGCCTGTGTCGCAATCCGCCATGCTGAGGTCAATATAGTGCAATTTGTATATGCCGACATTGATAGGCTCTTTGCTTGCCCCTACACATAAACGCCAATAATAATGGTTCGCTACCTGTTGGTATTCTCCCGGTTTTTGTATGTTGAAGTTTTTGCTCTGTATCTGGAAGCCTGCACGGAAGCGGTTCTCCACTTCCACACCGTCCTGCTCGGCAAGGAAGAAACATCTGTACACGCCTTCGGGGACGCCATTGTCTACCGTTTCTTTATCCATCAATTGGAGTTCACTGCCATCTGCAAGCAATATAGGATTCCCGTCTGCCATTGAAAGTATGGGCGTTTGTTCAATGGTGCCCTTGGTCCAAACATCAATAAGCGTAACAGCACCACCCGGAGTTAGAACTATCTTTCCACCTACAGAATTTACATTTTGTATCTCCAATGATTCGAAATAGGCTTTCATGCGGACTTTCAGTTTATCAACCTCCGCATAGGTTTGACCTGTTTCCTTATCAACCATTATGATACCACCTGTACTACCACTGACAAATTTCCCTATTTCAAAAGCTTTGTCAGAGGATAACTTGTGCGGGGTACGGTCATCTTTATCTTTTCGCAAGAAGAAATTACTTCCAAAGGCTTTTATCAGGCTCTTAATTTGTTCTGAATTATATCCACCATTACCTTGACCACCGCTTACTATTGAATCAATCTGGTTCTGAATTTTTTCTAATGTGCCTACAATTTTTTCTTCCTTGAGAGTAATTTCATATTCTGGAATCATATCATCACCTTCTTTTATAGAAAGAGAATCAATGATTATACTCCCACTTATTCCCAAATCATCATCCTCAAACAACATCAAATCACCTTCTTTTATGGTATCATGAATGCTTGTCTGATTATTGGCAACAGCATCATCGTGTTGCCTTGCCATGTAAATATTGTCTACTTTGGGAATGTATGAATAACGAATATAGTCATTTTTTGCTAACCATTTTTTTGCAGATGAAAGTAATCGTTGGGAATGTGCTTTTATATAGACATCAGGCATTGATATATCTAATAATACAAACTTATCACCTGATTTTATATTATAATTTTTATATGGGAAGAACAGTTTTATTCCATCATCATATACACGAGTGCATGTAAGGATATATTTATTACCATGTTTCTCACATTTAGTTATTTCAAAATCACGTCCTCCACACATTCCGTCTTTCATTGACAAGGTAGCAGTTTCTCCCAAAAGGTAGTTGTTGATATCAAAACCTATATCCTTCAATGTGACAGTAAAATTCCCTTTTTCTATTTCCCCTTTATTATCTGCTTGACCATCATCGGTTAGCTGTTCGGCTGAGTACACTTCGTCAAGATTCCCATTATCTCCTGGGTCTATTGAAACAGTTATTCCTGCATCTTCGAGTTGCTGTGCTGTCATTCCCTCTATTGAAGGAAATATTTCTTCCAAACCTTCCTGGCTTCCATCAAAAAAAATAGTACCTTCTCTTATACCAAGTTCTTCTATGTTATCGCTGTCGATATAAGGGTCTAATGTTGTTTCGGGGAATCCAGGTAACATAAGGTTGTCTACTGCCATATTATTTGGCAGATAATTGCCGACAGAGGAACCGGATAATTTATTGTAATATCTGTCAGGCATATTTCGTGTGCTTCCATATGCTCTTAGACGAGTAACAATCTTTTGGTCAGCTTCGGCATTGCGTTCTATCTCATACAATCCTTTGCCTTTCCCATATTTAAAAATATTGTCTACTGCTATCCCAGCAGTGCCTATAGTGATCTCTCTTCCTCTTATTATGAAATTAGCTTCAAATTCAGAGTTTGTTAATGCAAGTGCATCCCATACATTTATTGTATCTACACTTATGTTGATATTTTTCTTGTTGACATATTCAGGATGAACGATTACAGTCCATTTTTTATTCCCTGTATATATACGATCAAGGTTTACCTGAATGCGTTCAGCGAGATTTGATATAGATGATGCAAAAAAGCTGAATTTTGGCAGTGAGGTAAAATGTATATTGTTGTCATTGGGAACATAATCAAGGAAATCACATCTCGCAAGTTCGTCACTTAAAGAGTTGAATTTTACATTGTCATAAGTGAATGCGTCTCCTGTAGAATTTTTACTTGCTTTCTTTAAAATAGTAGGGTCATAGTTTATTTCAAAACGTTCCCCACGATATATAAGATAATCACCTATTGCAAACTCTATAGGGGATTCGCTTTTTATAGTACAAACAACAGAACATTCACCCATAAATTCACCATTATATTCCAACTGATGAATTTTACATTTTGCTATCTGTCCTGTTTTATTATATATCGTCCAACTCATAACACTTTTTCTGTAAGTCCCGTTATTGTTTCACCAATGCCCTTTACCGGAGTTACTCTTGATAAAGGGTTGTCAACTTTCATAGTAAGCTCAAATTCCATAATATCATCAAGATTGCCTTTTGTAAGTGTAGGCTTTCCTATTTTAAAAAGTCTGCAAGTCCGACCTATTCCGTCATGTGGAACAAACAGCTTTGTTTCCACCCCACTACCATCTTTTCCTGTCAAATAATCTAACAGAAAGTCCATTTTGTCCCATGCTGTATTTGGTTCCCCTTTATAAGCTATCCTTATAGTTATATTGTATGGTTTTAAAGGAAGGGTAGGAGGTATATAAGTGTCTTCTCCGTTTTCATCTGACCAATTCCTTGAAGGGAGGTCCTTGATTTCCATGTCTGGTAAAGATATACCCATACATACCATTCCGAAATCAGTAAGACTGTCTTTCAAAGAGGAACTTTCCTTTACTTTTTGCATTAATATGGAATAAGGCTTGCTCATTGTACTATTGTTTGTTATATAAGATCATTTTATAGAGTATTCGCTAAGATCTATCTGTATTCTGTCAGTTCCTTTGCCGTATTTATCGCGCCACTCCTTGGCTTTGCGCTCCACATCGTAGGCATCAGCTTTGTTAAACTTGTTTTTTTTGTTTCTTTTGTCCTTATGGTTGTATACTGTTATTGGGCAATCAACTGCCATAAGTTCTATTTGTGCTGCGGTATATCCCCAATAATATCCCCACATTGGAATATTCCACAGTCCCCATAGCAATTTCAAGGGCTCTGTGAGGCATCCATGTTTTTCTCCGATGAACCATGCTGCTCCCCAGTCTGTCCTCGAAGGATACGCCTTGCTTCCTCCCTCGTCTTCATCATCTCGGTATCCCTCATCTCTGTCAGATATATGATAGACATGAAGTAGCTCTCCACATCCTCTTTTTTTTTACATGTTTCCAATAATGGCAGATATTCTGCATCGGTGTATTGCTTCACATAGAAAAACCATCTCCAAAGAAACCAATAAAGAAAAAATATCGAGAAATAGCCGTTAAGCAGAAGAGCTGCCACACATTTGGCATTCACTTTTCGCTCGTCCTTCTCGTTTAAGATGATGTCTGTCACCTTGCTTTTGGCTCCGTTTCTTATATAACCTATCTTCCATTTGGATTTTCCAAGAATGACAATATCCTTCTTATTGCGTTTTACCGCATTAAGTTCTCTCTCATCAGCTTCTGTAGGCTCTGATATTATCTTTCGTTTTGTCATGATTATATATTCGTTAATGAACAGAAGTGGATATGCATTATTCCACCTCTGTTTTCTAAAAAAATCTCATTAACCACCTATTGTTTTCCATAAAATCATAATGTCAGCACCTTCACTGTTCTCTAAAGGGCTGACGGCAACATTGAAATAAGCTGGATTGTCACCATCAGCAGCAACAAGACTAGAATACATTTCCACATTAGGCAAGGCGATAATAGTCTGTCTGTCTTCGCTGAACATTAATAAAGAGCCTACAACTTTTTTGGGAGCAAGAGAGTATGCGCCTCCTGAGTATGTTACGCCCTCAACAAGAATACCTTCTGTACTTGTGATATCTCCTCCTACCTTGTTCATCAACAAAGAGTTTACAGGTCCTGCAATGCTTGCCACTTGGAATGAGATGTCGCCATCTCCTTTCGTTGCCTTGCTTACCCATGTACTTCCTGTAGTAAGTTTGATTTTAGTAACTTCTGCATCTCCGGTATTAAAATTTACTCCTTCTTCAAGTACTGGAAATTCTATATCGACAGTAAATGCTTTGCCTAAATCTGCTGCCTTTATTTCAGAACTCTTGAAATAAATTTCCTTTACGTCATTGAAAAGTGTTTTCAAATCGGTCAGTTTGGTTGTAACGGTTAGTCCTGCCATAATTTTGTCGTTTTTATTGTTTTACTTTGTGTTTGTTAATATGAATAGCTGTCGGTTGTGTTTACCAACAACTTTGCTTGTATGTTCCATACGGTGAAACCTAATCCATCATCTCCTTTAAGGACTATCTTCGGATTCGTTACCGAATATCTCTCAGAAACAATTGGGAATTTCTCAAGAACGGCATTAAGTATTTGTTCTAACTCCCTAGTCGGAGATATTCCGCTGCTACGGTTCCTCACAAATATCTCTATACGCATTGTAGTTTTCTGCCATGCATTCTGATCATCAATAGCTATCGGCAGAGATACCACTATCATATTATCCGTTTGTTTGGATAAAGCGGATGGTCTGTGTTCTGGGAATACCCTTTCTGCCACATCTGAAAGCCTTTTACATATGTCTTTCAATATTTCACTGATATAGTGCTTGGTTATATGCGCCATCAGGATATCGGTTTTAGATTGTCTAACAATATACTTTTAAGCCCTTGGTATGTTTCGGTTAGAACATTAAGTTTGCGTGTGTTTTCCAAATAAACTGAATATTCTGTTCCGGTGGTCATTACTATGGCATATCCTTTTTTAGGGCTTCCCTTATAACTTTGTAGAAAATTTAATGAGGTTTGCTGACCATATAAATTATCTACATCAACTGCTCCACTTACACTCCTTGCCTTTCCTTCATAAGGGCGTGTCAAATAGATGGTTTTACCCTTCTGTATTTTTAACCTTATTGGTTTCCTTAGCCTATCTCCGGAAGATATTACGAATGCAAGTTTACCGTCAATATAGAAGCCACAGGAGTAAGAGGTTTGAGTGTTCCCGGTAAAACCGTCGAATTGTCTTTTTCTCTCTGCATCATCTATCAGTTGGTAGCATATTCTTGCCATTTTGTCTATAAAATAAGCATTTTTTATGGCTTTGAACATTTGTACACCTTCATCAAACCCTTCTATCTTCCCCATATATTTAGTTTTTAGACATATTGAAATAAACTGTGGTTCCCATTTCAGTAGGGTAGGCATCAGTCACTGTCAGCTTTTTGTTAGTTCCCGTATAGTCGGTCACATCCAATATACATCCTGTACAAACGCCCTTTACTAGCCCAGGTATATCAACCGCATAATCTCCTTTTAATACATTGTCTGTTTTGAATGTGCGTAGGTTACTACTTCCATATTTATTGCATTTGCCTTCGTACAACACAGTTTCTACGCCATCATCCCATGATGTTTCATCGGATATCTTGTATACTCTGCATGTATGTGGGAATCGTGGGTTGCTTACTTTCGCCATAACTTCATACCATAGGTTTTCATCCGTATCGTCCCTTTTATAGCATTCTCTCCATATTTTTTGTAGATATCGTTAGCCATAGCTCGAAGATTGCGCTTATCGAAAGCGGAACTTTGTGTACCTCCTTCTTTGTGTTTCCATACACCGTTTGCATCTTCAATGCTGCCGGTTACACTTGGGGTGCTTGCACACCACATATATAAGTCGGCTTTGCATAATTCTTTCGTTCGTTTATCTATATCCCTTATATCAAGATTGGGGACAAGTTCACGATCTATCAGAATTGAGTTAATAGCATTATCGCTTACATCGAATCCGACACAACCACGGAGATAAGACTCTATGGTCGTGTTGAGTTCTGTAATATTTTGAGAAGCATTAGTCATTATTCCCCTTTAATTTCTAGATAATACATCCACCGTACCTTATTTGGAACTACTAGCCCTGTTACTTCGGATTTGATTACTTGGGTCATTGTCTCGTCATCAAACAGTTGACGAATCAAAGTGCGTCCACCGTCATACAAAGCTGTTCTCGCTCCCGGCGTTTCCATATAGATAGGCTTACCGCATTGGACATCACCAATAGCACCATTTGGAATATAAACCATAACTCCTTCGTTAAAACTCTGTAAGTTAACATATTCCATCTTTTTGGCGGTCTTGTTGTATTTTTCAACAACAGATATAGCATCGATTACTACAATAGGAGCTCCAACTCTCGCCTCAATGAATGCTTTAAGGGTTTCATCGTCAATCAAAGAACCTAATGCCTTTTTATTAGCATCATCTGTAACATCTGGGCGTGTATAAGTTACATATAAATTACGGAAATATGGGAGCATCATCAAATCATCCCATGTAGTTTTACTAACTTCCCAGTGTCCGGCAGGAGCAAAATCTTTTTGTTCGCTGTTACGTTTCACATCACGCATTACTTTTATAGGGTCAATGGCATTAGTATCAAATTTTTGAGTGACTGTTCCATGAGAACTATCTTTAGAATACCAATGACTTTTTTGAATATTCTTAGAAGGAACACCAAAATCTATTTCTGTGGTAATGCCTAATGGGTTATTGGTGGCATTGATTACTAGCTTCCCTTTATTGGATACAATTTGATGACGTTGGTGGGCAATAGTATTATAATTACCACCAATCAAATCGTCAATACCGTTAAATAATAATTCCATAATGGTATCTTCGATTTCCGGCGTAGTATCTCCAATAGCATTGGCGAGCATCATCTTCTCTCGGAGGATTTTGCGGCTCATTACAACTTCATGCTTAAATGTAGGTAAACCACCCATTTTCAAGCTGAGACCATCAGTTGATTTGGTTGCACCGTCACTGTCAATATCCACATAAGTTGCCATAGTGTATGGGCGGATAGTTGCCTCAATCTGCTCATACGTAGGATTGATTGGAATATTAGGATTCAAAGGGAAACCCATCTGTGAGAACGTTCTGTCTGCATTGTATTTTTCGGCAAACATATCGTTGATGTATTTAGTCAACGCACTACCTTGTTTATCGCTTACGTATCCCATTGAAGCAAGTCCTTTTGCTACAATGTCGTAGAATTGTTTGTCTCTTGTGTACATTATATCCTCCTTTCTTTAGGCTTCTCTTACAAATTCAATCATTGGGAGATTAGACTCCATGGCTGTAGGAATACTTGCTCCTACTACTCTGTCTGCATAAATTCTTCCTGCTCTCACTACGGCACAAGTAGCTAAAGTGCAACCTTCGGGAATGCAAACATCTTCAAAAATCAATCCGTTTACAGTGTTTGTAATATCGGTCCATTTGGAAGCATTGAAAGATTCAGGAGATTCAATTTTTGTTTTGTTCTTATATATTTTACCTCCATTCTCTACGATATCACCTACTTCATAAGTTTTTTGTTCATACGCCGGTCCAGCCAGCACCACTACCGTTTTACCTGCTCCCATAAATTGTACCGGTGTACCTGCACCAATAACTGTACCTGCCGGGTATTTGGTGTGATTTATCATGCCACCTCCCTGATACAGTTCTCTTACTCTGCTCCACACAGGAAAATGGCCTCCGAACTCTGCACTTCCTTGTGCTATGGTATTAAAAGTACCTTTTTGTAAGTTCATACTTGTTTTGTTTTAATTTGTGTTTGCGTTAATACTCTCTCAGTCTTGCTGCTCGTTTTTTGGTAATTTCCCTTGGCTTTGCATACGGGCTTTGAACGCTTCTCGTTTCACTTTGGCAGCTTCTTTATCTGCTGTTCCTCCATTACCGCCACTGCCTTCCCCTCCGTAAGGAGACGCTCCGTTACCAAAATACGACTTCAGTTTTTCCTCATAAACATTCTTAACAGCATTCATGAATGCAGTATCATCCATGCCTTCTTTCAATTCTGTCATTTGAACAGCGTCATTCCATAAGGCAGTGTTCTGTACTTTCAGTTCCTTTGCTTTCCCTTTAACAGCACTACGTATTTGATCCATGGAACGTTTCTGTTGTTCTCCTTTCAATTGAGCTCTGAGTTCTTCAACGCTTTTTTTCAATTCGTCCAACGCTCCATCTTGTTGTTGCGATGATTGTTGAGTCTGTGGCTTGTAATTTTTAACAAATTCGCTTTGTTCATGCCGCATTTGTCCACCCATGGATTTTAGGATTTTCACATGTGTGTTCACGTAATCATCTGTCACAATTGCATCATCCGTAATACCGGGAAGAATCGCTTCAAGATATGTGTCAAGTGTCCTTACAGATAATCCGGTGTCTCCGTACATCTGCGTGTTAGCATCAGGTTCTCCGATACTTGGCTTAAATTTGGATAAAAGGGTCTCTTTGTCCATAATGTTCGTGTCTTATTTTGTGTTTATGTTGAAAAAAAATAGAGCCATATCAAAGTGGGGTTTCCACCTCGATACAGCTCTATCGGCTTTATATCTTAATCTATTATGTCGTTGCGGAAGGTGGAATCGAACCACCGACCTCTTGGTTATGAGCCAAATGAGCTACCAACTGCTCTATTCCGCGATATTATTTTATTCTCCGTTCCCTGTTGCATTGATGTCAATATAGTGTTTGCATCTCCTACATTTTACCCGAAGCATAACAATTCCTTTAAGGTAACGTATTTCGCCTATCTTTTGACCACATACAGGGCAGATTGCCATAATTCCCTTGATCTCTGTCTCATCAAAATTTATTTCTGTATGAATCTTTATCATAGGCTTTCTTTTCTGCAAAGATAAATGTTATAATCTGATTTGCAAATAAAAATAGGATATATTTTCTTTATTTTAATGGAGTATATATGTATATTTGCATAAACAATTGTAGATACAAGCCAAAGAGCTGTGTTACCCATACTGATTGTATGGATGCACAGCTCTTTTCTATTGAATATGGATATAATAGATTGCAAGTTAAAAACAAAGTACGGTCAGGATGTGCTTGATTCTAATTATATACTTTCCCTTCGTGAAGTGGACAGGAAGAACCCAAACAGGTTGAAGATTATCGCACAAGCAGGGGGACAAGAAAAGCTATTGTCCACTAATGCTGATATATGCATATATGGTGGGCAGCGCGGTGGAGGAAAAGCACTGATATTCGATGAACCGATATGTACTCCATTTGGTTTTAGAAAGATACAAGAAATAAAAGAAGGTGATATTATAACTGGACTTGACGGGGGCATGCAACGGGTTATATACAATTCCTATCAAGGCTATAAGGAATGCGTAAGGCTGAAATTTGTTGACGGTTCATACACAGACTGCTGCATAGACCATCTTTGGAATATAAAGCAATCAAATTATTGTTCCAAGAAACGTACCATGTATAGATTGGGGCTTAATGACGAATGGAGAGTATGGACTACAAAGATGATTATAGATCATATGGAAAAACAAAAGGGGAAGAAGCGACCAAAACATCTTTCCATTCCATTATGTAGTCCTGTAAGATTTACAAGGAACAAGCCATTTAAGTCCAAATTCAATCCGTATATAATTGGTGCTCTTATTGGGGATGGGTGTATAACGGAGAATATAATAAACGAGAACAGCTGCATTATGCTGTTCAATCCAGATGAGGAAGTTATCAGTGAATTTAAGAATAATGTAGAATATTCTTCTTGTAAATTCAAAGGTGGGTGTTATCACATGCGAATAAACGACAAAGAACTTATTGACGAAATACAGAAGATTGGGATAGTCGGAAGTTCTGTTGAGAAGCATATTCCAAACATGTATTTATATGGTACATTGGAAGAAAGATGGGCACTTATTCAAGGAATGATGGATACGGACGGAACGATTGACAGCAGAGGCCACCTTTCTTATACGACAGTAAGCAAGAACCTTGCAGAAAATGTGAAGTTTATTATAAACAGCTTAGGCGGATTGGCGACAATAAGCAAGGGGAGAGCCGGGTATAGAAATTCACAGGGTGAGTATGTTCGATGTAATGATGCCTACAATATTTATATAAGAATACCTGATGCGGAAAGATTATTCAAAGTACAACGCAAAAAGGATAGATGTAAACCTTATAACGGTGGCATAAGCATTAATGCGAGAAGAATTGTAGGATACGAGAGAATAGGAATAAAAGAATGTTGTTGCATTGCGGTGACAAATCCCGATAGTTTATTTCTTACAAGGGACTTTATTGTCACCCACAACTCCTATGCACTACTTATGGAAGCGTTGAAGGATGTAAAAAATCCTAATCTTCGGTCTATCGTGATGCGTCATGAATTGAATGACCTTTCAGATATAATCGAAACATCATATCAGATTTATACACCATACGGCAAATACAACAAATCTAAGAATGATATGACTTGGAATTTTGACCGTGGAGGGTTTTTGGAGTTTTCTTATCATGCCGACAGCGTAGAGGACTTTAAGACACGTTTCCAAGGACATCAATACTCGTATATTGGCGTAGACGAAATAACACACATGGACTATCCGAAATTCAAATACATGATAACATGTAACCGTAATGCTTTTGGTTTGATAAATCGTTTTATTGGTACTTGTAATCCTGACCCTGATTCGTGGGTCGCTCGTTTTATCGATTGGTGGATAGGAGAGGATGGTTATCCAATTCCCGAGCGTGATGGCATTATCCGTTATTGCTTTATGGACGGAGAAGATGTTTCATCTATATATTGGGGAGATACACGTGAAGAGGTATATAAGCAATGTAAACACATTATTGAAAAATACTATCGAAAGGAATACGAACAATACGGTTCTCCTGAAGAATTGTTCATCAAGTCTGTAGCGTTTATTGAAGGTAAACTATCAGATAATGTCCAGCTTCTTCGTTCCGATCCGACTTATCTAGCCAATCTTGCAAATCAAAGCGAGGAACAACGTGCAAGGGATTTAGATGGCAACTGGAAATACCGCTCAATAGGTGATGATATGATAAAGCTACAGCACATGGAAAATTTTTATAAGAATGCTTATTGTCCCGGAGATGGTGTACGCCGGGTATCATGTGACGTGGCTTTTGATGGTGGAGATGCTATGGTCATGTGGTTATGGATAGGCAATCATATTCAAGACTTGTATGTATGCCGGTTTAACTCAAAAGGCGCAGTTAACGCTGTAAAGACAAAACTCAATGAATGGCATGTGCGTGAAGAGAACTTTACTTATGACCTTAATGGGTTGGGACAGGCTTTTAAAGGTTTCTTCCCTAAATCTGTGCCTTTTAATAACAGGGAATCTGTAGCGGATGAATACAAGTATATTTATGCTAATATGAAATCACAGGCGGCTTATATGTTCGCACAGGCTGTGATAAACTGCGACATTTCTATTTCAGAAGATTTATTAAAGAGGAAAATAAGCACACGTTCATTCACGGATACTCCTCTTACATTGGTGCTAAATAAAGAAAGGAAGGCTATACGCCAGAATGTGACGGAGGCCGACAAAGGTTTTTCTCTTATAAAGAAAACGGAAATGAAAGCATTGGTCGGTCATTCGCCTGACTTTATCGAGGCTCTTTTGATGAGGTTTGTATTTGATATTAAACAGAAACATCATACGAAGCCTAGAAGATTGCCGAGATATGTCAATCCTTTAAGGAGATTTGTAAAACAATAAACACAAGATAAACATGAGAACAAGAGACATTAAATCAAAGCGACCATTTCGAAGGATACGCCCGGATGGTTACATATCACATGGTAGATTTTCTTCTTTGGAAAATGCGGAAATGCCTTCTGATGTGATTAATTTTGATATCGTAACACAAGCGGACTTTCTTCGTGAATTTTATCCTACGGGACATGCAATCAATGACCCTACTATCTATCCAGATATTTGGAGGGAGGAAGATATTCCTGTATTGGATGAATCTGGGAATGATACAGGGAAAACCACACGTAGGTTATATAAAGAATTAGTTCCTCGTTATGCTTTTGCCTTTCAACAGATAATTACTGTTAAACATCTTGTACATCTGTGTGGGAATGATGTGCAATTTGAGCTTAATTCCACTAAGACAACCGAAAAAGAGAATGAGGATTTTGCCATTTATCGTACAGGATGGCTTAAAAAGGATATGGAGATAGCTTTTTATGAATCAGCCAAATCAGTGAAAGTTACCGGAGACAGTGCCTTTGTCGGTTATCTGAGAGATGGAGAGTATTATTGGAAAACATTGTCTTATCTTAATGGTGATACATTATACCCACACTACGATTCGGTTACAGGGAAAATAAATCTGTTTGCACGTGCTTTCAGAGATTATAATGAAAATGGAGATATATTGACTGAATGGTTGGAAGTATGGGATGATACATATTTATATAGATACAGGCAAGGGAGCGAAGGGAATAAGACGCTTAAAGAAAGATTGTTAGGTATATTTGGTATTAACGGATATATATTGATATCTAAAAAGCCACACGGATTCCCATTTATTCCTGTGGCATATAAACGTGATGATAATGGTGCTTGCTGGTCTATGTCACAAGATACAATAGACGGTTATGAAATGTCATTTTCCCAAATGGCACACAATAATCAGGCTTATGGTGAACCCATTCTTGTATTCCAAGGAGAGGGGGATAACTTGGATGCATTGAAAGATGTGAATGGTACAATTAAATCGCTCTCTATGACAGCTGAAGATAAAGCCTCATACCTGCAAGCACAATCCGCATCAGACAGCTATATGAAACAACTTGATACACAATATAAGATGATATTCTCACAGTCATTCATTGTTGATCCTCCCGAATTGAAATCAGGTGATTTGCCTGCGGCAGCTTTGAAGATTTTATATTCTCCTGCTTATGAGAAGGCTATGAATGATTGTTTGGAATATCAATCTTTTCTTAATGATATGGTGAAAATATTTTCCTATGGTTATGGAGTGGAGATGAAAAAGACTATAGATTTCACTAATCTTAGCATGAAATGGTGGCTGGAACCCTATGTTCATGTAAACTCTTCTACTGTGATTGCCGATCTTGCATCTGCCGTGGTAAATGGTTTCATTTCTCGTCAGACTGCATCGGAGAGAATAGAAACACTTTATGCTACCAATGCGGAGTGGGACAGAATATTACGTGAAAAGAAAGAGGAAGGAGAAAGAGAATTACTGAATCAGATAAAATTGCAAGAGGCAAAGACTAAAAACGCATCAAATAGTAATAGTTCATCATCACAAACAACAAAAAAAGAATAAGCCATGTTGAAATATTCCACAAGATTCAAAGGGGAGAACAAACGCCTTTTTATTACCGCCCAGCACAGAGCCGTTGCCGATCTTATGATTATGGGTTGGACTCCCAATGACGCTTATATTGCAGTAGGTTTGTATAATGCCGCTTTTTCTGATGAATACAACAATACCCAAATCATGCAGATTACAGAGGACAAGCGTTTTTTAGAATATATGCAAAAGAAGGAGCGTGCCATTGCCCGTGGTTATAAAAAATCCGTTCCTGCAAGTATCGGGACAGACGAGGAAGAGAAAGCTAAAACATCGAGTTTTCGTTCCAAAGACGAGGTGATAGATGCTTTAGTTGAAACTGTTGGAGATTTAAGAGGTAAAGAAAAAGCGGATGTGCTTATGAAGATTGCAGATTTACAGCAGATGAAGAAAGAGGAAGTTATTGAAGAAGACAACACAGTGCACTTCTATTTACCTATTTCTTGTAAAATATGTGAGCTATATTTAAAAGCTAAAAAGAGGAAACCCAAACAGGAAGAGATTAATGATGATTCAGAGGTAGGATAAAAAGCGGAGTTTTCTCCGCTTTAATTATATTGCAAGTCATTTCTTGTCTGACTTAAAATCCTCCATTCTATAATATTGCGATGGAAACACGCTTAAGCTGCTCCCCAAGCTCAGATAAGGCGATTGAAAACGTTTTCAATTCATCCGGGGTAAAATCGGCAGGCTTACCGTTTACAATATTGCCATTTATACGTTGATACAACCATTGGCGAGACTTCCCGAAATAATGCTCTGCAATATATGACATAGAAGCGAATCCAAGTATATGGTCTAGTTTTTGTTTACGGTCAACAATCTTTGAGATTTTTTTAGCTTCATCTATAGCCTCTTTCGCACCTTCCTTATACGCCTGTGCGAACTCTTTTCTTTCCGCTGGAGACAATGATGCGAGGAAGGCTTTAAATCGCTTGTCATATTCTGCCTTTTGTTCTTTGGTTTCCAATAAGACAAAATCAGCTTTCCATTTCTTAAGTTCTAATCTTACGTCCATGGTAATTTTGTTTTTAGTTATCTTGGAAAAGGTAGCTCCACCTATGGGGAGCTACCACTTTCTTTCAGCTTGTTTTTGGCGTCAATTAAGTCATCTAACGCGTCATTGACGCTTCCTTCAAGCTCCTCGTCTGAAATCCAGTCGGTCTCCCGAATGTCATCCCAGTAGAGAGAAAAGAAGCTAAGGTCTTTTTCCGCAGCTTCAATCCGAGCCTTTAGCTCTTCTTCGTCATCATACATTGTGCACTCTGTCTTATGACAGTGCAAATATAATAACCTTTTGGTAATTATACAAGGAAAGGGAAGTTTTTTTAGTTTGTCTTTGCCATATTGTGAGGTTTGTTATGAAACATATAATAGTATAGTGTGTCTTTTCTCTATAAAAAAAGCCCCGAACTTGAGGAACAGGGCTGAAACTTATATGTTATTACAATTTACCAATTATCGTTTTCATTTCCGACAATTCCATTTTTTACAGCTTCTTCAATTTTATCCATTATAACATTAGAGTAAGCATGGGTCATAACAAGTGCTTTTGATGAAGTCTTTTTTGCCTTGTGTTGGTCTTTTTCCACAAAAGGATAACAACTATCAAGAGCCCATTTTTCGCTTCTATTTGTAGGTATAGCTCCTCCTATTGCTCCCATAATACCACCACCTGAAGACTTTATTACATCATAATATTGTACAGTATAAGTAATGCGTATTTTTTTATCTTTTATATCTACTTTTATAATTGGGCGAATACTAATACCATAAGCGTTCATTCCTCCCATATGACCGGCAATATCCGATACATATCCTTCGGCTATTATCACACCTGTGTCTTTATCATTTAATTTTATAACGGAATTTGCATCATTGAATGTTGCAGTGAACCAATAATTAAGAATTATATATAGTTGCTCTTTTGTGGCTTCCCCACATTCGACTATTTGTGTATAAGTTAAAGAACTGTTTTTATCAAGGGAAAGTTGAGAACCTAAATTTTCTGCTGCCTCAGTCCATTTATCACCATATTTTTCTTTTGCATATTCTTCTAATTCTTCTGTTCTCATAACTTGGGCATCTACAGATATATACCCACCTAATAAAGCAATAATTACTAATAAAATTTTCCTCATAATTACATAAATTTAAATTTGTTTGCAAAAGTATGTAATTATTGGCTTATTATGTAATTATTTTTATGAAAAATCCTATGTTATATGGTAATTAGACTAAATATAATTGTAAAATATAGAATATATAAATTGTTTTCTCCGCTTTCGCAAGGTTGGCACAAGTAACCTATGCTAATAATATGTTATGCAACATGTTTTTGTCACTTCTCAATTCTTTCTTGCTTGCTTTTATTTTACATGTAATTTATTGTATAGCAATTAACATTCGCTGCTCTTACTTTCTTGCTTTTGTTTATATGTATCTGATTATCAATGTTTTAACATTTGCAATGAAGAGGAAATAGACTTATCTTTGTTTCAGAAAATTCAAACAGGTTCATTCTTCTTGGCAGTCGGGTAGCTTGTAGTTAAAATATTATTGGGCATTTATCTTTGAAGCAGACTGCCAAATTAGGCTTCACTGATAGGTGCCCATCTCTTTTTAAAGTATTATCTATATGAACAGTCAAATCAAGGTATTCAGCTACAATGGAAGTAACATCTCTTTTAACAAAGGAGATGAGGTAATGGTCAACGCTACTGAAATGGCAAAGCCGTTCGGGAAGTCACCTAAAGACTTCTTGAAAACAGAACAGACCAAGCGGTTTATTGAGGCTTTAAGCGAGGTGAAGAAAATCCTCTCGTCTGATTTAGTGAGAGTTGTGTATGGAGATAATGGTGACACTTGGATGCACGAAGATGTGGCATTGGAGTTTGCTCGTTGCTAGTATTCAAAACGGCTTAATTGTATGTTCTACAGCATAAGTACTTATATTTTCTCTGTATATGTACTTATATATAAATCTTAATAACTATATTTGCTGCAAATGTTAGGCTTTTTGTTTGGCATTGATAAAAATGTTACTATATTTGCAGCGTTCAACATAAAATTACATAGGCGAGCTAGTGAGCCTGCCGTACAAGTAGGCATTTTTTTATGTCTATACGCTGCGTATAAATATATTGCGGCTATCTAACCCCGTATGGAGTATTAATGTACCCATAGCCTATGTAATTAGTGTTGAACAGCGGGAAGTGGATAGCCGCTTTAGTGTGTTTACGTACTATCCTATAACAATGCCTTTAATTTGTTCAATATGGCAAAAGAAATTCAAATTTTCAGCAACCCCTCGTTTGGGGAAATCCGTACATCAGGTACAAGTGATGAACCTTTATTCTGTCTGGCTGACGTTTGCAAGGTTCTTGATTTACAAGTTACTTCTACTAAAAACAGATTAAAACAGGATGGGGTTAATCTAATTAAGGTCATAGATTCTTTAGGTAGAGAACAAAATGCAATCTTTGTAAATGAGCAAAATCTATACCGAGTGATTATGCGTTCAGACAAGCCACAAGCAGAACCTTTTCAGGATTGGGTATGTGGTGAAGTTCTTCCTGCCATCCGCAAGACAGGCGGCTACATCGCCACTACCGAAGAAGAATCTCCTGAAGAAATCATGGCGAAAGCACTACTTGTTGCACAGACTACAATCAAGCGTAAAGAAGAGCGCATGAAGCAGTTGGAAGCGGAGACAGAGCAGCAGAGAGAAACTATCGAACTCCAAGACACGGAAATCAAAAAAGCTGCACCGAAAGTCAACTACTACGACAACCACTTACAGAGTGTGAACACGCAGACCACCACGCAAGTTGCCAAACAAATCGGCATGGAAGCACCCAAACTCAACAAGAAACTAAAAGAACTCGGTATTCTGTATAAACAATCTGGTCAATGGTTGTTGCACTCTCCTTATTCATCGTGGGGTATGCATTCCACTCGCACACAGACCTTCACACGTTCAGACGGTTCGACAGGAACAAGTGTATATACAGTATGGACTACCAAAGGTGTGCGTTTCATTATTGCTCTATATGAAAATGATTGGAACGTGAAGAAAGCCATCAAGCAGATAAAAGGTGAGATGAATCCAACCGCCTAATTTAAAAATCACATATTAATAAAATTTCCCCACCTTGTTTATGAGGTGGGGAAATTTTACACACTAAATTTACTAGAAATGGAAATATCATTATATCATAATCAGAAAATCACAATACGAAGTACTGTAACTTCTACATCTACGTTATCGGCTAACGTAAAAGCCATTTTCGTGTTGATAATGTTAGTACTCACTATCATTAACCCTATCTTGTTTATATTACCGTTTATTGTTTGCTTCATTTCAGCGAAGAAAGGAGGTCTGCTATGAAAAAGAAAATAGCAACTGTTGAGATTGAATGCTCAAATTCTCATTTAATACCAACATTCAGTGACTTTTTAAATGAATTACAAAAGCAGTATGATATTGAGAAAGACTGCAAGAATGAAGCATATTCTTTTATAATAACAAACGGACTGTTTGAGGATTTTAAGAAGTTCAGTGAAAACTACAAAGGAGTGGACCACTACAAAGCAATAATCGGAATGCTTATCACTGATGCTGAAATGAAATAAAACAAGAGCCTGAAATTTAATAGATATATGAACGAAATTAAAAAGTATGATGCCAACGTATTAGATACGATTGGTAAGGACGGTGATTTGTTATCCCTTACTGACCTGTGGAAAATTGCAGGTAGTCCAGAAAAGAAAAGACCAATAGACTGGCAAGAAAAAGAATCTTCAAAAGAACTAATAACATAAAAATATAACTATATTTGCATAGTTATTATAAAGCCAAAGAGCTTGTTAAGATTGGGAATCCCTATTCTTGACAGGCTCTTTTTTTATTTCAGCACAAACACAAAGTAATATTATGGCAGACTTGGGCAATTTATTCTTCTCCATGCGCATAAAAGATATGACGGATGAAGATTTTAAGAAACTGGAAAAGAAATTGGAGCAGAGAGGCATGAAGATAAAACTTACCGCATCTAATATTGACCAGTTTATAAAAGATTTGCAGACACAGATTCGTAGTAAAACGCTGAACATTAATGTAAAGCCTATTGGGGTAGGTAGTACAGGAGCTGCAACTACGGCAGCAGACTTAAGGCATCAGCGTATGCTTGAGGTGCAGCAGCGTATGGCGAATGCAGCGGCTTTAGCACAACAAAGGCTTGCCAATGCACAAGCGGCAGGGCAACGTGCAACAGAAAGGCACAATGCGTCTATGCTACGTGGGAACAGTATAATGGGGAATCAATCACGCCTAGCCGGTCAGTTACAGAATCAACTCCTTAATATTTATTCTGTTTATCAGGCAGAACGTTTCGTGCGTTCTTTGATAGAAATTGGTGGCGAATTTCAGAAACAGCATATTGCACTTAACGCTATGCTTGGAGATGCTGCAAAAGCGGATAAGATATTCGGGCAGATAAAGGGACTGGCCGTTGAATCTCCATTCAATTTCCGTGAATTAATGGGATTCACCAAACAGATTGCGGCATTTGGTATCCCATACGAAGAAATGTATGAAACGACTAAACGTCTCGCTGACATTTCTGCGGGTTTGGGAGTAGATATGGGGCGTATTATTTTGGCTTATGGGCAGGTGAGAAGTGCAGCGTTCTTGCGTGGTCAGGAATTAAGGCAGTTCACAGAGGCAGGTATCCCATTAGTTGATGAGCTTGCTAAGAAGTTCACAGAATTGGAAGGACGTGTAGTAAGTGCAGGAGAGGTTTTTGAAAAGATATCCAAGCGAGAAGTGTCTTTCGGCATGGTAAAGGATATTCTTTGGGAGCTGACCAATGAAGGAGGAAAGTTCTATAATATGCAGGAGGTCCTGACCGAATCTCTTTCAGGTAAATTAGCCAAATTAGTAGACAGCTATGAAATGATGCTGGGCACTATTGCAGAAAGTAATAATGAGATTCTTGGAGGCGGGCTAGATATGCTTACAGCCTTTACAGATAAATGGAGAATATTTTTGAATATGTTACTTTCTGTTATAGCTGCTTATGGTGCATACAAAGGTGTCATGATAACAGCCAATGCTTTAAGAGCACTAGCTATATCTCGTGAAATAGCCTTAACAGGAGCAGTAAGCGCAAATACTATAGCTACGTATGCCAATAATATGGCTCAGAATAAGGTTAACCAAGGTGCAATAAGGTTATTAACTAATCTTCAAAAATTAAAAATGGCATTTTCCAGCCTTGGGGCTGCTGGATGGACAGGCATTCTTATTGCCGGTGTGGTCGCACTTAGCACATATTTATACAACTCATATAAAGAAGCAAACCGTTTAAAAAATGAATTGCGAGATATAGCAATAAAAGAAAGTGAAGCTGTACGTAGTGAAATAGACAGTTATAAGAGCCTAGTCGAACAGTTAAATAAAACAGTAAAGGGTAGTTCTGAATATAATGATATTATTAATAAAATTCAGTCAAGGTATGGGGAATATATTGGGAATCTGAAAAATGAAGCTGATGCTTATCAATATTTGACAGAGAAAATAAATCAAGTAACAGTAGCATTGAGAAATAAAGCACTAGAAACTGCGCGCCAACAAGGGTTAGCCAAAATATCAGAAAAGTATTCAGAACAAGAGTTGAATACATATAAAGAGAGTATTGCTTTTTTGAAAAAGGGATTTGGGCTGTCTGATGGAGTTGCAAATACATTGGCGGCTGTAATTCAAACGGAAATAAAATCAGGAATAACCGCTGGCTTGGTAGGAGGATATGATAAGGCTATAAAATACATAGAGAATAAGGCTAATGAAATAGGTGTTAGTCTGCATCCTAATGTGTACTCAAAAGATGCTGTTAATAGCTTTCGAGAACTTGTTTCCATTAATGCACAGATGGAATATGAGACAAAGGCGTTTGAGAATACTTTGAAAAGTGTAATGGGAACAACTACTATTTACGGGCTTAAAATAAAGGAGCTTGAGGAAGCATATGAAAAAGAGAAAAAGAGTATACCCGTAGAAGCTATATCGAGACTTAAACAAAGATATTTGCAATTGCTAGAGGCTAAGAAAAAAGTGTATGGGGATGCTGGACAGGAAGAAGAAGTAAAACGAATTGAAGCGGAAATTGCAGAATTAAGTAAAGTAGAAGCGGAATGGAGAACCATAGCTAAAGAAAAATTTTCTGCTTATGTGGGGCTTCAACCTGCTGTTGATGAGAAGTCGATAGATTATCTCAGTAGATTACGGAAAGAATATAAATCACTTGAAGAAATTTCAAAAGAAAGCCTTGAGCCGGGAGATAAAAATGATGCTTTGAAGAGAATGCAAGCTATTAAATCTTTCATGGATGAATACAACAAGTCATTAGATTCATCCAACTCAGATATCAACAGTTATTCAGATAAGATGAACCGAGTTATCGAACTTCGTGAGAAAGGAACCCGTGAACGAATACAAATGGAAACTGATTTGGAAAATCAGGCGGCACAAGCACGTATCAATGCCATGAAAGACGGATTTGAGAAAGAACAAGCACAACGGAATCTCGACAACAAGAAAGAATTGCAGGCTTTGGAAAAGCAGAAGAATGATTATATCAATAAGGTAAAAGAACTTGCGAGAAAAGTATTTGAAGCTGAGGAGGATGCGAAAGCCGAAAAGGATAAAAACTATAAAAAAAAGAGTTTTGACCCTTCCTCTGTGTCTGTTGATACTTCCATATTCGGCATGATAGGGAATTACACCAAGGAAAGGCAGATAAATGAGACTGCACAATTCTATAAGGATATTCTTTCCAAGTACCAGGGTTATATTAGCAAACGTCTTGAAGCCGAACGGAAGTTTAAGGAAGACCGGGAACGGTTGGAGAAAGCGGGAGCCGGCAAAGAGGATTTACAGGAACTAGAATATCAACGCAATAAAGCTCTTGCAGCAATAGACATGGAGTTTGCCGAGCGTGAAACGTCTTTTCAGGCGTGGGCTGATGGCATTGCAAATTTATCGTTAAAAAAATTACGACAGCTTCTTATAGCGACTTCACAGGAACTTGAGCGGATGGAGTTCTTGAACCCTAATAACCCCAATCTGGCTGTACAGCGGGCGAAAGTAAATGTGTTGAGGGAGAAGCTACCCAAACCCGGTGACAAGGAAGATACATCACCGGACAAACGCAGTGTGAAGGACTGGCAGGAACTTTATAAAGTCCTTTCCAAGGTAGAAAAGGAGTTTGATGAGATAGGAGATGCAGTGGGCGGTGCTGTCGGGGATGTGATTTCAGCCGCCGGAAGTATCACTGCTACCACTCTTTCAATGATAAATTCGATTCTCTCATTGGGCACGATATCAGCGGATAATATAAAGGGAGTGTCGGACGCTACTGCTCAAGCAATTGCCACAGTGGAAAAAGCATCTCTAATTCTTGCTATTGCGTCCGCAGCTTTACAGATAGCCACCAAGATAATGAATTTTTTTGGCGGTGACAACTCCACGGAAAAATATGAAGAGGCAGAAAAGATTTATGATGCTTATATTCAGACAATGGATAAAGTCATAGAAAAGCAGTTGGAGCTTGCGGAGGCGTTAAGCGGAGAGAATGCGCGTGCAGCGTACAAACAGGCTGTGGATATGATAGAGGCTCAAACTGAGGCTGCACGGGAATTAGGGCAAATGTACTTAAGTTCCGGTGGCTCTTGGAAATCCCATACCGCTGGATATAATGAGGTAAAAGATATGAGTTGGGAAGGATGGGTACAAGCAGCAAAAGCTTTAGGCATGTCTGTAGACCAGTTCCGCAATCTTATGGGAGGACGTATGTCCGGCTTGTTTGAGCTTACAGCAGAACAGTTATCTGAATTACAGGAACAGGCACCTTCATTTTGGGCACAACTAGATGAGGATACAAGAAAATATGCCGAACAAATAGCGGACAGCATTGAGGATATTGCAGAAGTTACTGAACAAAAAATGGAAAATGCCACAGGTGTCGCATGGGACTCTTTCTCTGATGATATTCTTGAATCTCTGTATGATGTGGAGAAGGGAGCAGAAGATATTGCGGATGATATGTCAGAATATATGCGCAAAGCACTCATTAAAGCCATGTATGTAGAAAACTATATGCCGGAAATGCGTAAATGGTATGAGAAATGGGCGAATTACATGAGCGATGGTGTTTTGTCTGATTATGAAAGTAAAGAGCTTGACAGTATAAAGAACAATCTTATAGATCAAATGGTAAAGGAGGCGGAGGCCATAAATAAACAATGGGGTACAAATTCTAGCGGTGGAAGTGGGTTAAGTGCGGGTATTAAGGGTATAACCGAGGACCAAGCCGACCTCCTTGCATCTTACGCCAATGCCATGAGAAGCGATTTGTCCGCAATCCGTCTGTTGCTGGAACAGCGTTTCGCCAACTATCCGCAGGAACAAAGGGGAAAGATAGAGAATGCTGTTTCCAACTATTACCAGAACGGAGGAACAATCGACTACAATACGGTACTCAATAATATAACTGTCTATCTTGATGAGCACTCCGGGTTGATGGAAAGAAGCAATATACTAGCGGAATCGCAGTTGACTTATTTGAAGAGTATTGCCGACAATACAAAAAGGACAGCAGACAGTAACGACAAAATAAGAGAGGCAGTGGAGGAAACTCGGGACATGATTCATGGGGCTAGAACAGATAAAAGTAGGGGATTGTATGTCAGGTAGTATGAGGGCGTATTTACGCCCTACAATATCATTCGCTGGTTCTATCATCTAATCCATTCGTTGCTTCATATTCTGCTTTCATCTCTGAAATTATATTCTGGCTTTCTTCCTCAGTCTCAATTTCATTTGATATGGAACTATGATTTATACGATCTATTAATGACTGAGTGGCAACAATTACATCATGATGAAAATCCGCATCTATGACTGTAGCTACTGCCATTATATTTCCGAATATCACAGCCAATGAGTCTTTGTTCTCTTCTTCTAAAGAATCCAACATACTGTATATAATATGGTCCATCCGATACATTACCCGAAATTCACCACCTATAGTGCGTACCTCCATATAATCCGTGCCATCCATCTCAATTTTTTCTACAATCCAGTTGCGGACTTGTAATTTTTCTCCGTTTTTCATGTCTATATTTTTTTATGTGATTAATAACTATATATTTGATTTCCTTTTCTTGTATGTTTGTACATAAAGTGATGCTTAAATACTTGTTTTTTATAAATCCGTTGTCATTAAGCAGTTTTTCAATAAATGTTCTTCTTAAAAAACTATCGCCATGAGGCATAACTATAATACTTCCATTATTCGAGTTAATTTCTAAAAAAATATTCAATTGTTCTTTTTCCGGAAGATTTATTATGTCCATAACACCATATTTTACAGCTAATGAACCTATATTGTAACCATATTTTATACTACAAGGAGGGGAATATCGGCTAAGTAATCCTATATTATGTATTGTTATCATATTTTTATTGTTTTATAAGTCTTCTGCATCATATTCCACGTTTCCGTTGTATTCATTAAAGTCCATCTCCATATCGGCAACAACAGGAACAGGGGACTTTAATTCCGTATCGCTACATCCATATACTCTGTACAACATACCTTTTGAGTCTCTTCTTCTGTTTAACTTGCCAAATCCCAACTTAGTAAGTTGCCTTCCGAAATCTTGAGTACTCACGCTTTCAAATCCGTTAGCATCTGCATAACGTACCATGTCATCGTACATGTCAGATGCCCTTATCCATGTGGAAAGTTCTCCCTTGGCATTTGCCGAAGGTCTTACACCGCGTGCGAAAGCCCATGAGAAAGTTATATTGCTTTCTCCCATAACAAGCAGTTTCTGCTTTTCACTGTTCTCGCTCTTGGGAAAAACAAAATGTCTCTGTTTTAAATATTTACCCCCTCTTATAATCCAATTTAATATTCCCGGGTATTCCTGCCTTAGGTCATCTGCAAGATGCTTGTTCTGCATCTCTTCCGGTATTACATTCTCAAATATCACATACAGAAATCTTCTGAAATACCCATACGAAGAATCTGAAGCTTTTGGAAGGTTATTCATATTAAATATCATCCATGGGACATTACGGACTTCGTAAACATTACCACCGATATTTCTTCCGTATACCATCTCTCCGGAACATAATGTCTTAAAAGCATCCTCATATCCTGATATGTCCTTGGCCTGTATTTCAGGGCACATATTTACGAGTTTCCCATCTATGCGAGCCACATTCCTAAGCCTTTCATCTCCTCCCCGGATAAGTGACAGAAGCCCCATAGAAGATACATTCTCTCTACCAAATATGCCGGTTATAGTCTCATATATGACAGACTTACCATTGCTCCCGGTCCCAAACAGCATAAGACAATTCTCAACCTTGTCAATCATCTTTCCCCTGTCATAAGTACAAAGACCTAAATACATTTGCAATATTAAACGACTGTCTTTTTCAGGGAGGACAGTACGAAGAAAGCTCTGCCACATGGGACATTTTGCCGAAGGATCGTATTTGTACGGGTGTTTATAAAGAACATGAAATTCAGGACTGAAAGGACGAAGTTTTCCATCCGTAAAATCAACAACACCATTTTGGTAAGCTTTGATATGAAACATCGGGCAAAAAGGATTGTTTATCCTTATCGACAAAAGAGCCTCAGACTGGAATTTCTTGCTGGAAAAATGTAATACTTTAGGAGAAACATGAACCTTAATAAGCCATTCCTCCACTGCCTTACATATTATCTCAGGGTTCACAGCTTCATATATCTCGCCTGTAAAAAGATAATAGCAGCCGTGAACGTAACGAAAATCACTTGAAGGCATTACATTAAAAACTAAACTCTTCACACGCATAGAAGCCTCTGCGTAGTCTGAACCGGCAGAACAACCGGCAAATAGGCTATCGTCAGATAACGTGTATAGTTTAGTGACGATTAAATGAAGAATACGGTCATAGTAACTGTTCATATAAACGCGCTGATAAATAATTAGTTATAAAAAAATAAGTGAATAATACGTAGGATAGGGAATAAATATATAAATTCACTATAACTACTTATATACTACACAAAAATATAGAATATATACATAATATACAAAATAAAGCATAACTTATTATCAATAAATAGAATATATAATGTAATATAAACAAATAATTATACAGAGAATGAAGAATGAAACTACATAACTAACCTAATTAATTTATTGTAGATTTATATTTTCCAATGGAAATAATTAAAGACAAAATGGGAAGAAAAATAAAAAAAATAAATAAAAAATCGAGCTGATATGATTGCGATTATTGTTTACAATCGTATCGGGGGGGGTGTGATGCTTGCCGAATATTATATACATAATATTCTAATACGTTGTATTATAGTTATTTAAAATGGCTTTGTGTGGCATAATATATGTTTATCAACATATGGAATATTATTATTTACTAAGAAAATATTTGCTATTTTGTTTTGTAATTATGTAAATATGTTGTATATTTGTGTTGGGAAAAACGAAGGGAAAGAAACAGCGATAATTCACTATATTATACTCTTTCTTTTTTATGTTAATTCCAAAAGCGTGTTGTTAAATGTTGGAATAAAAAGAGAGCCTTAACACTAGCAATATTAAGACCCTCGTAAGTTGGAATACTTAAAGTAAGTACTCTCCAATCCGGAGGCAAAAATACTCCTTTAACTTCTTACTTGCAAATATTCTCCCATTTAATTTTTGATTTTTTGATGCGGTTATAAAAAAAGGTGTAACAGTTGGAATCCTGCTACACCCGGATAGGTGGAATAATCCACCGAAAGCGGCTACCTTTCATTAGCCTATAACCCGTTCGTTTATGGAAATAAAAGTCTGTATTCGTGTTTGGTCCTTTAAGCCTTTGATCATTATAATCAAGTTTTAAAGCTCTCAAACGGTGGGTAATGTAAGGCGTTCCCCGCCAACGGTTTTTAATTCCATGGCGCAAATATAGCCGTAATTCTTCAATAATCAAAATCACGCTGTAATGAATTGAAATATTAACATTAAACATTATAGCATTATGAAAGCAATGAGTTTTTATACCGCAAACGGTTGGGCTGGCTCAAACTATGACAGCAAGTTAAGTACCAAGGAAATCGCCGCAAAGGTTAGATCCTATGCAAAGAAGAACTTCCCGGAATTTAAATTCTCTGTCCGCTCTGAATGGAGCATGTACACTGATTCAATGTATATCGAATTAAAATCCGGTCCTTGTGTTCCTTTCATTGAAGGATCAAGAAGCGCGGAACGTGGTTATATGTCCACGATGTCCAACGTGAAGGCATGGAAAGACGAGTTAACACCGGAAGTATTCGCAGCGTTAAATTCTGTATCAAATTACGCTAGTTCTTTCCGTTATGATGACTCGGACGGTATGCAAGACTATTTTGACACTAATTTTTATCTGAGTATAAAAGTAAGTGATGAATATAAGGTTATAGAACCGAAGGCAAAGAAAAGCAGCGTTAAGCCTGAAAAGGTTGAGGAAGCTAAAGAAGTGGAAGCCATGACGGTTGAAGGCCTGGAAATCGTGGACTATTCCGGAAAGGCTATCGCGGTGTTTGGCGATACAAAAGCGATCAAAGAGCAATTAAAGGAACTGGGTGGACGCTTTAACCCGTCTTTAAATTATAACGGTGAAAAGCGTGCCGGATGGATATTCAGCAAGAAGCAAGCGGACAAGGTGAAAGAATTGATAGCGCCTACAGAGTTGCCGGCGCTTCCTGAAATAGAAACATCTAAGGATAATATTATAGAATGGAAAGAAATTCCTGGATGTGGTTACGAAGGTATAGAACTAAAATATATCGGAGAGGGTAAGGAATACGGATGTATAGGGCGTTGCGACAATGGTACATACTGGGGGGCATTCGGAGGCGTGCAGGGTTCTACTAGTGGATTAGCTCCAGTTCGGAAAGTGTTTGATAATGAAACGGATTTATTAAACTGGATGAAATCTAATGGATTTGTTTATGAAAAGAAATGCACTTTACGCGATTCTGTGATATTAGAAGAACCCCAAGGGAATGACACCCCATTAATTATTGACGATTATGCAAAATATGATTCGTTCGATTATCCGACAATACCCGAAGAACTGGACGGGTTTAGACTGGGGGAGGTTGTTTATGACCAATGTGGAGAAATAGGTGTTATATTGGCTTTTAATGAAAAAAACGGTACTGCCCGTGTAAATTCAAACGGTTGCTGCGATGTCGGAAAATTAAAAAAATGTCCTAAAGAAATAGCGGAAAGAGAAGTTAAGCACATGGATATAATTAGTTGAATATGGTTTTGTTGGTTTTGTTATTCGGTGCCGTGATATTCATTTCCGGCACCGACAGGGATAAGCTACGCGAATTTATAAACAAAAGTGATGAATCAGATAAATTTTAAAGATATGAAAGAATATAAGTTAACAGTAGAGTTTCACAGTGGGGCGCGGTATTGCTATTACGGTAATACGAAGAAAGAAGCGTTAGCAGCGTTTAAAAAATCGTTTGGCAGCTTTAAAGGCTTTGTAAAAAAAGAGTGGACGATAGAACAAGATTAACCAATGTGGGGAGGCGGAGCGACACCGCCACCGGGAACTATTTATTAACTTAAAACAAAAGATTATGAGAACAAAAACCCCCGAACAATTACACAACCAATGGAAGCATATAAGCGGCTATGTAAGGCAGCGCGGCAAATTCATGGAGTACTTTCATGCATACGTGCGTTATAGTAACCGTATGGCAAAGTATTTGGGTTCATCGACTTATTGGCACATGAATACAGGCTACCAATATACAGAGCAAAACAACGTCCCCGTACCTGTTAGTATATATACAGAATAAATTAAGGATATATTGCCACAATTAGCATAGATACATTGTTGGGGCTTTTGCCAACATATCATCTTATGACACCCCGGCAGTAATACGGCTGCCGGGTAGGCGATAGGTAAGAATGAACGAATAAATTTAATTAAGGAGGAATAATATGGCGATAGGTTTACTTATATGGATTATCATAATTCTATTAATCGGATGCAGTGGCAATTATTGGATAATTCCTGTGATATTAATTTTTTCTGTAATGGGAGGGGTTGTCGCTAGTTTTAACGATAATCATTAAAGTATATAGAATTAAAATAACAATAATATTAAAATCTCAATAATTATGACTTTGGAAAATATTAACATACAGGTTTTTAAAGGGAAATTAAGTCTTGCGGGACTGACTAATATGAAAAATGCAGAAGTATTACCAAATTTGTACAACGTATCATTAAATGAAACAGGGAATGCTATAAAAATTATTAGAGACTGGAAACGAACTTTTGTCGGAAAATTCGTTTATAAGAATCCCAAATACTACGGCATGATTGAACGGCTTGAACGGTTATTCGGCCACGTTCCTGAATGGAGTGATTTTACTAAGGAAAATATTGATTTAATTGTAGATATGTTTTCTCAAGTTGCGCAAAGCAGTGCTAAAACTTATCTTTCTATGTTAAAGAGTGTATTGAATGACGCAAAAGACGAGATAAATCTACCTTATCCACGTTTTGCAGAGAGAATGACTTTAAAATCTATTCCTTCGGTTGGGGTGTATCTTAACTTAAGTGATTTAAAGAAGTTGGAAGAATATTGCCCCATAAATGATAAGGAAAAAATTATCTTGGCTCAGTTCTTATGCGGATGTTATACAGGTGCAAGACATTCGGATGTAATCAATATGACGGTTAATAATATAGATGGAAAGTATCTCACTTATGTAAGTCAGAAAACCAAAGTGCAAACGACAGTTGAAGCTAAACCTATTTTACGAAAGCTACTTCTTGTTGCAGGGAAACACATTTATGCGGACAGCGTTTTTAACGAGACTATCCGTACCATTTGTTATAAGGTCGGGATAAATGAACAAATGAGAATTTTTAGAAAAGGTAAATATGAAGTAGGGGAGAAGTGGAAGTTTGTAGCCTCCCATACGGCTAGAAGGAGCTTTGCTACTAATTTGGCGGAATTGGATGTTCCTCTGGTTCAGATAGCTAAACGCATGGGGCATAATGATGTGAAAATGACAATGCGTTATATCGTTGGTACTATTTCAAGGCTTGAAGATAAGGCGAATGAATTTTTTATGTAATAAAAAAACTTGTTCAGTTTATGAAAAAGTATGCTTTAAAACATGCCTACTTTATTAATGTAATATTTTGCATTGTCAAGATAAACATTTATATTTGCAGTATCAAAATAACACAATAGAACCGGCGGCAACGGATAAGCGGCATTAAGATTATGAACTCATACAATATCTACGAAGAGAATCATTATGAAACTGTACTTTATCACGCAATTGCGCGTGACGAAGATCATGTAAGAGAGCTGGCAGAAGAAGCGGGTATTAATCTTGAAGGGTTGACCATCGACTTGGAACGTTCTAACGTTAAGGACCGGATGGGAAGGCCATACAGTGCAATGATTGAAGATGCAGTTGTAAGATGATGGATGAGAGAGAACGAATCGGTAAGCGTATTGCCGAACTTAGAAAGCAAAGAGGATTGTCCCAAGCGAGATTGGCAGAGCTGGTCAGTATAAACCAGGGTCACATAGCACGAATAGAACTTGGTAAATATAGTACAGGTATAGATATCCTTGCAAAGATAGGGTATGCACTAGGTTGCAGGATTGATTTTATAGAAAACTAAAAAAATGAAAACATTAGAAGAACTCAGAGACTTTATCAACCGAGAAATAAACTTTGTGTCTTTGGATATAATTTTTAAAGTCGTTGATTTAGTCATAGCTGAAAACGGATGGACCGATGAACGTCCCAGTTCTCAATACGGTATATGCAATGATGGTGTACGTATCCTTTTCTTTGATTTGGAAATGGTTGCTGTGATAGAACAATATAATATTGGTAATTAATAAGGAATAATTTCTCTATTTTTTGGTATAATTATTCATTTATATAGGTTGTATCAGTTTTTGATACAACCTATATTTACAATTCACTTGAGATTATCTAATATCTGTCTTATGGCAAGATCTGCATGCTTTGACATGATTTTCACATAGTTAAATATCGGTCTGTTTTTTTTCATCGACTGCCCTATACAGTATTCCAGTGTCTCCAATGGTATCCCGATTTCAAAACCATGCTGCACAAACGACTTACGAGCCGAATAATATATTAATTTTCTGCTTATCCCTGCTTCTGTTGCAAGATTTTGCATTTGTCTGAATAGAAGGTTATCCACCTTACTTCGTGTTTCATATCGTCCGAAAACAAGTTTTCCACTCTTATCCATGTATCTGTCTATTATTTCCTTAGCTTCCGGTTGTATGGAAAAACAAGTCTGCAAATTACCGTCCTTGGTGTGTTCCGTCTTTATACGTGTATATGTTACTTGCTTTTTCCCCTTAAAGTTGTAAGCTAAAATATCTCCTATATTCATTCCTGCCAGATAATAGGACAGCATAAAGATATCACGAACAATCCTTAGATTATATCTGTCTATTTCTAGATCACGAATCCTTTTTAGTTCTGTAACACTGATATCCAGGTCTCTTACGTTCGCAGATGGCTTTTTATAGACTTCGTAAGGGTAAACCTTGTAATCAACTATCTTTAACTTAATGGCGTAGTCTATTACCACTTTTAAGAGCGTTGTGTATATGTTTATCGAGGTTGGGCTTAATTTGTCATTAACAAGTTTATTGCTAAATCCCTGTATATTTTCCGGAGTTATGTCACGTAACATAACTTCATATCCCATAAATTTTATAAACCTATTTACTGCAAGAGTGTATAGCTTAACCGATTTCGGTCGTTCCAATGATTTAACGTAACTGTCTAATGCACATCTCAATGTCTGGGCATTATCTGATTTCCCACGCTTAAGAATCTCAATCAGTTGTTGACAATTATATGCGTCTGTATCAATTTCCAAAAGGATTTTTTCATATTTTTCTAAAATGGCTTTTATCTTCATGTTGTAGATAGATGAATTTTCTCCTCTCACCACCTTATTGTTTTTGAGCAGTGACGGTGATTCAATATCCATATCCGTAGATATGTATCTTGTAATTCCTTTGTGGGCTACGGAAATTTTAATCCTGTACTTTCCACTTTTCAATTTTTGGCTGTTTATTACAACCGCATTTATCATTGCCATAATCAATATATTTAAGTTCTACTTAGTTCTTTTGTAATTTAGATTTACATTTTTGCGCAATTAAAATGCAATAAAATTGTTATTTACAATTGCATTTACAATCGAAAACCGTCATTTTTGAGGGTGATACTATTTTTTTGCTTATTTTCAAATGGCTGATTTCCAATAAAAAGTGCCCCAGAACCATTCTCTAATGGGGTGGGGCACTACAACACAAAAACTAAACTAGACTTAACTAAACTATTCTATTAAGAAGTTTCACAACTTCCCTTGTCTATGCTGCAAATATAGGTAATTTATTTGTTTTTAGCAAAAAGATATCGACGAATTTGATTTATTATTCTATTGATAATAAGATTTTTTATACAGAATGACTATTCAAATAAGTTTGTATCTCTTGCTTGTAACTATCGGAAATAGGAATGTATTCTTTGCCGAAAACAATGCGTCCCCGGTCAATCACCTTTATTTTGCTTTTTTGCACTATGAATGAGCGATGTACACGTACAAAATGCTTTGACGGAAGCTTTTCTTCCATAGCCTTCATGCTGATAAGTGACAAGATGGCTTTGGGTTCGTTTTCTATATGTATTTTTATGTAATCTTTCAGTCCTTCGATGTATAGAATCTTGTCAAGGGCTATCTGTACTAGTTTGTAATCGCTTTTAACATAAATATATTCGTTATTAACTTCTTCTTCCGGTCTGTTTCCGGCTTTTTGTTTCAGTTCGAACCATTGCATCGCTTTGTTCACCGATTGTAGGAAATCGGCATAACTGATTGGTTTCAGCAGGTAGTCCAGCGCATTGACCTTGTAGCTGTCTAATGCGTATTGGCCGAAAGCGGTAGTGAAGATGATGCGTGTTTCGGGGTTCACCATGTGTGAAAACTCTAATCCGTTCAGTTCCGGCATTTGTATGTCGAGAAAAAGTATATGAATTTCTTCGTGTGCGGGTATCTCATTCATTGCCTGCACTGCACTGGAGTATTTGCCTGCCAACCGTAGGAAAGCGGTTTTTTCCACATAGCTTTGCAACAATTCCAGAGCCAAAGGTTCGTCATCTACTATGGCGCAATTCAGTATCATAAGTTTTTGGTTTGAATGGTTAATATAGAAGAATAAACCTGACCGTTTGCACTGATGCCTTTTTCCCATTCATAATGTTTGGGATAAATCAGTTCCAATCGTTTGCTTACCTGTTCCAGTCCGATGCCGCTGCCGCTTTTGTCCTGTCCGGTTTTGGGGTAGTTGCTGTTCTGTATTTCGCAGCGTACCGTGCCATCTGTATTCCCGGTGATGGCGATGCTGATAAAGCTGTGAGCTGTAGGACTGATGCCGTGTTTAAAGGCATTTTCTATCAAAGAAATAAAGAGTAAGGGGGCAATGAGTAACGAACTGCCCGGATCGGTTTCCAGATGCAGGCTTATTTCTACTTGCTGAGGCAGCCGGATGCGCATCAGTGCCACGTAATTACGGATAAAGTCAAGCTCTTTCTCCAATGGAACAAAGGTTTGCTGATTGTCGTAAAGTACGTGTCGGAGCAATTTGCTCAGTTCTTGAACCGCTTCTTGCGCCTTGTCACAGTTGAATGCTATCAGTGCATAGATATTATTCAGTGTGTTGAGCAGGAAATGGGGGTTCAATTGGTTCTTGAGATTCTTCAATTCCGCTTCCGTCTTTTGCCGTTCGGCTTCCAGAAGCATTTCTTGCGCTTGTCTCCATCGCAGGCTGGTGCGGATGGCAGCTCCCAGTCCGGCAACGAATATCATCAGCACGATGTCGCGTATGTAGAATATCCAGCGTGGAGGCATCCGCCGGGTAAATTCCTCGGGTGGAGGAGTGCTGAAGGCTTCCAGCAGCAAGTGAAGCATCAATGAGGAGAAAAATATGAGGATGGCATTGGCGATGATGTATTTTCGCATCTCGTCATTGAAGAGATAGCGTGGTACCAACCATAAGTAGTTGATGTAGAATATCAGAAAATAGCAGAGGGGGACGCAACTGTGGCGTAGGAACTGATGCCAGTCCATGCTGTTTCCTCTGTCTGCAAAAACAAGTGGAAAGCCGAATATCAGCAACCAGCTGACGATATGTATGGCCGGCTCCAGCGGGCGACGTTGAGAGAATATTTGTTTCATAATAGGCAAAGATAAAAAGTTCAGGGTTAAAATAGGATGCAGAAGGTATTAAATTTATCTTATCGTAGCGATAAATTTCTCGTTTCAAGTCTGTGGGCTACTTTCCCGCAGTCATGAAACGAGAAGAATGGTGTGGCGCTAAATTGTTTTATTCATAACGTATGGCATCAATCGGGTCAAGATCTGCCGCTTTCTTGGCCGGATACCATCCGAAGAAAACTCCCGTAATGGTACAGACTGCGAAAGACAGCAGTACGCTCCAAGGTTGGATGAATACGGGCCAGTGGGCTATTGATTTAATCATGAAGCTGGCACCGCAACCGATAATCACGCCTATCACACCGCCGGTGATACTAATCAGAATGGCTTCGATGAGGAACTGTGAAAGGATATCGACACCGCGTGCTCCGACTGACATTCGCAGGCCGATTTCGCGTGTACGCTCGGTAACGGAAACATACATGATGTTCATGATTCCGATACCTCCTACCACGAGCGAGATGCCGGCAATGCAGGCGAGCAGTGTGGTCATCAGGTCGGTGGTGGTATTCAGCATGCTGCTCAGCTCCTGCTGGGTGCGAATGGTGAAATCGTCATCATCGGTGGCTTTCAGCTTATGCTCTCGCCGCAGGATAGAAGTGATTTCTTCCACCGCTTCTTCGGTCATGTCTTCGGTCAGGGCGGAGGCAAAGATACCGCCCAGATAGGTTTGTGCAAGCAATCGTTTCATTACGGTAGTGTATGGGGCGAGTACCACATCGTCTTGATCCTGTCCCATGGAGTTGTAACCTTTGGACTTTAATACGCCCACAACACGCATGGGTATTTGGTTGCAACGGATGACTTTTCCTATAGGGTCGGAGCCGTCGGGAAAAAGATTGTCGACAATGGTCTTGCCGATGACGCAGACTTTGGCGGCGGTGCGGATATCGTTTTCGGAAAACATTTCGCCTTGTTCCACACTGAGCTGGCGGATGTTAAGGTAATCAATGCTTACTCCGCTTACCGAGGAGGGATAGTTGTTTGACCCTGCCACCAATTGCCCGGAGGAAGATACATTGGGACTGATGCCGGAGAGGTAAGTGCACTCTTCGCTGAGTTTCTCATAATTCTCCAGTTTCAATGTCTGCATTGCCGAAGGGTCTTGGCGAACCCCGCCGCGCATCTCGGCTCCCGGATGAATCATAATCATGTTCGAACCCATTTCCGAGATTTGTTGCTGGATACTTCTCTTCGAGCCTTGGCCGATGGCAAGCATGGCGATAACGGATGCTACGCCGATGATGATACCCAGCATGGTGAGGAAGGCGCGCAATTTGTTGTTGGCTAGAGCCCGGAGAGCTATTTTGAATAGGTTTGTTCCGTTCATAATTGGCTATTGTTTTAATTTGTTTCTTATTGCTGATGAAGGTCAGTCTTCATCGTTCTTAGGCAGGGCGGCCAGTGCTTCGGCGGCGGACAGGATGTGTGTGTTGACCGTGTCTTCTATCACATGACCGTCGCGCAGGCGGATATTACGGCTACTGTATTGTGCCAGTTCGGGATTATGGGTAACGAAGATAATCGTGCGTCCTTCGGCATGTAACTTCTGGAAGAGTACAAGAATCTCGAAAGAGGTGCGGGTATCAAGGTTACCGGTCGCTTCATCGGCAAGGATAACAGCCGGGTTGTTGACCAAAGCACGGGCGATGGCCACGCGTTGCATCTGTCCTCCCGACATTTGGTTGGACTTGTGTTCCAGGCGGTCACCCAATCCGACGGATATCAGGGCGTCAATGGCTCTTTTCCGTCTTTCGGTTGCCGAAACGGAAGAGTTATACATCAGTGGGAGTTCCACATTTTCCACTGCCGTAGTTTTAGGCAGCAGGTTATAATTTTGGAACACGAAACCGATTTTGCGGTTGCGCAGTATGGCACGCTGGGGTTTGCTCATGGTGCGGACGGATACGCCGTCCAGCAGGTATTCTCCGCTGGTGGGGGTATCAAGGCACCCCAGTGTATTCAGCAAGGTGGATTTGCCCGAACCGGAAGTACCCATGATGGTGACAAACTCTCCTTCGCAGATGGTGAAGGAAATGCCGCGCAAGGCGTGCACGGTTTCTTCACCCACCCGGAAGTTTCGTTTGATATTTTGAAGTTCGATAATCTTTTTCATCTGTCTTTTTTGCATATAGGTTTTGATGTGCAAGTTTATTTATTGTTTTTTTTCTTGCTTCCCGGAGGGCCGGGCATGAAGGGACTTCTTTCTCCATTTTCACCGACTCCTTCCATTTGAGGGGCATTGCTATTGACCACGGCTTCCGTGACGACAGGCATATTCTCGGTGATGCCGCTTAGAATCTCGGTCAATGTACCGTTTGATATACCGATTTTAACCGGATGTGCGGTAAAAGTATTGCCTTCCAGTGTCCACACTTTGTGTTCTCCTTGGCAGTCATTGATTTTATATCCTTTGGCAATGTCTTTATTCGGTGTGAACCGCAGTGCTTTGCCGGGCACAGTCAATACATTGTTTTTGCTTAATGTATAGATAGTGGCATTGGCTGTGAGACGGGGTTTCAGCTTCAAGTCGGGATTATCGGCAGTAATGACTACTTCATAAGTGACAACTGTAGTAGTGCCGGTAGTGGAACTGCTGCTACTGCTGTTGGTGCTTCCCAAACGTACTTGTCTTACATAACCTTCAAATACATCATCGGGATAGGCATCCACGGTGAATGTGACGCGGGCACTGTCTTCCACTCCGGCAATATCGGCTTCATCCACATCTGCCACTACCTGCATTTTGGTCAGGTCGGCGGCAATGGTGAAGAGAGTCGGAGTTTCGAAACCGGAGGCAACTGTCTGTCCTTCTTCCACATCGCGGCTGGTTACCACTCCGTCAATGGGAGAGGTGATGGTGGCATACGAAAGGTTGCGCTCGGCTTTGGCAAGGGCGGCTTTACTGGCATCGAAAGAGCTTTTTGCACGTTCGTAGTTATATACATACTGTTCGTAATCGGTATCACTGATGAGCTGCTTGTCGTGTAACTTCTTGTTGCGTTCGTACAGTTTCTTTTGATAGTCGTATTCAGCCTTGTTGCCATCGTAAGTAGCCCGGGCAGACTGAAGTTCGCTCTGGAGTGTGATTTTATCCATTTCTGCTATCAGTTCACCTTTGGTTACCACAGAATTATAATCAACGTAAATCTTGTCGATAATGCCTGATACCTGAGTACCGACTTCGACTTCCGTCACAGGTTCGATGGTTCCTGTAGCAGTGATTGAATTGCTGATATTGCTTTTTTTTACGTTTTCTGTTGCAAAGCTCACTGTGCTTTTTGCTTCAGAGCTTCCAAGCATCCAAAAACCGCCGACTGCAACCATGACGACTGCGGCACTGAGAAGGATCGTTTTCTTCTTTTCCATACTGTATTACTATGTATAACGTTTATATTTTCGGTATTATAACTTTATTTCTTGTCCTGCATAGAAGTTCAGCAAGGTGCGGTCCAGGATAGCCATATACTTGGCTTGGATGCGTTGTTGCTGTGCACTGAGCAGGTTGTTCTTCTCGGTCAGGAGTTCTACGGTATTCTTCATGCCCAGATTGAACTGTTCGTTTACCATATCAAAGCTGATTCGGCTGCTTTTCAGTTTGCTCTCGGCTGCATCATATTGCTGTTGGGCGTTTGTGGCATCCAGCCAGAGGCTTTCTATATTTTTGTAAAGCTCCTTTTGCTTATTGATTAAGTCGAGCTGACTGCTGCTGTATTGCAGACGTGCTTTCTGAACAGCACTTTTGTTTTGGCGGTTATCAAATATAGGAATACTGAGATTAATTCCTATCATGTTGTTCCAACCATACTTCATTTGTTTTCCCCAACCGTTTTCGCTGGCACTATTGGTGGTACTGCCTGCAGAGGCACTTAAACTGATGGTGGGATAGTAGCCTGCTTTGGCAACGGAAATATCCAACTTTGAGCTTTCGATATTGAGTTTGCTGCTTTGTATTTCGGGACGCGAAGCCAGTGCCTGCTGATATATATCCGTTTGGCCGGGTAAAGGTTGCAACACGTGTTCGTCTGTCAAAGTGGGGAGAACAAGATCCATTTCCTCGGTTCCGTCCAGTTCGAGCAGTTGTTTGAGTTGTAACTTATAATCCCGGAGCGAACTTTCGGCTGTAACCAGTTGATATTGGTCATTACCAACCTGAGCTTCCAATTGTGCAAGGTCGGCCTTGGAGATGCTTCCTTCGTTGAAGAGTTCTACACCGCGTTCATAAGTGGCGCGACTCACTTGCAAGGTATTCTCATTAATCTTCACCGATTCATCGGCATACAGGATTTGGATAAACACTTGTGCGATTTGTTCTTGCAATGAATTTTCCGTTTGTGCTACGGTAAGTCCTGCTATTTCGCGGCTCATCTTTTTTTGCTTGATTGTGTTTATGCGTTTGTTCCCATTCCAAACCGTCCATTGAGCATTCAGTCCGTAGTTGCCGCTATAAGTCGTTTTGCTGTTGCTGCTGATAATTTCAGTGCCGTTTACAGTACTGCTGTTTTCCTGATACGGACGGTTTGTTACGTTGTGTCCGGTATTGAACGATAGACTGGGGAAGAGGGTTGCTTTCGCAGTCTTTACATCCACATCACTTTCTTCCAATGAAATTTTATCCTGTTGCAACTGGATATTCTTTTCCAAAGCGTATTCAATGCAGTCGTTCAGAGTCCATTTCTTTGCTTCCTGAGCGGTCAATGAAGAGGTCGCTAATAAGCTAATTGCTAAATATACTACTCGTTGTTTCATCCTTTTTGCGGTTTAATTTGTTACTGCAAATGTAGGGGACATTGCTTTTATCGGCAATAAATATAGATTCCCCGCACATTTCTATGGACAAAAACTTGTTTTTTACCGATAAAGTATTTTTCTTTGTAATAATTACAAGTTTAAGATAAGTTTCTATGAGTAATACTTTGTTAGTTCGTATATGGACGTTCTATCGGGACGGTTTCCGTGAGATGACCCTTGGCCGGACGCTTTGGGCCATTATTCTTATTAAACTGTTTATTATGTTTTTTATTTTGAAACTCTTTTTCTTTCCTTCTTTTTTAAAGGAGAAGACCCCTCAGGAGAAGCAGCAATATGTAGGGGAAGAATTGATTAAACGCGCAAATCCATAAATATTTTAATATCAAAACGGTATGTTTGAAAACATTGACACTTCGCTAATCGACTGGTCGCGGGCGCAATTTGCACTGACGGCCATGTATCACTGGCTTTTTGTTCCTCTTACATTAGGACTGGCTATGATTATGGGGCTCATGGAGACTTTCTATGTAGTCACAGGTAAGGAATTCTGGAAACGCACGGCAAAGTTCTGGATGAAGCTTTTCGGTATTAACTTCGCCGTAGGTGTTGCTACGGGATTGATTCTGGAGTTTGAGTTCGGTACGAACTGGAGTAATTACTCTTGGTTTGTAGGTGATATTTTCGGTGCTCCGCTGGCCATCGAGGGTATTCTGGCTTTCTTTATGGAGGCAACGTTCATTGCCGTTATGTTCTTTGGCTGGAACAAAGTAAGTAAACGTTTCCACCTGGCATCTACATGGCTGACAGGTATCGGTGCAACACTTTCTGCATGGTGGATTCTGGTTGCCAACGCTTGGATGCAATATCCGGTGGGCATGGCATTCAATCCTGAGACAGTGCGTAATGAGATGGTGGATTTTGCAGCGGTGGCACTCTCGCCGATGGCTGTGGCTAAGTTTTTCCATACCGTGCTGAGCGGTTGGGTACTTGGTGCAGTGTTTGTAGTGGGTGTCAGTTGCTGGTATCTGCTTCGCAAGCGCGAGATTGAATTTGCGAAAGCAAGCATCAAAGTGGCTGCCGCCTTTGGGTTGGCAGCTTCGCTGATAGTGGCATGGACAGGAGATATCTCCGGCGTTCAGGTGGCCAAAGTGCAGCCGATGAAAATGGCTGCGGCCGAAGGACTTCAAGAGGGTGGCAATGGGATGCCGTTTACGGTGGTAGGCGACATAAAGATTCCAAAAATGCTTTCTATTCTGGCCACTCATGACATAGACGGATATGTGCCGGGCATCAATAATTTACTGGAAGGCGGTTACCAAACTCCGGAGGGAACCATCGCTCTTTCTGCACAAGAGAAAATAGAGCGCGGTCAAAAGGCGATTGCTGCTTTGGATGCTTTCCGCAAAGCGCAGAAGGAGGGTAATAAAGAGGCTGCAAGTGTAGCACGCCGGACATTGGATGAGAATGTGGCTTATTTCGGATACGGATATATCAAAGATCCTGCTCATTTGGTTCCTCCTGTCGGATTGACATTCTGGTCGTTCCGCATCATGGTAGGGTTGGGAGGATATTTCATCTTATTCTTTATTGTGGTACTTGTCCTGTCTCGGAAAGACAAACTGAAAGATGCAGGGTGGTTACAGAAACTTGCACTTTGGACTATCCCGTTGGGGTATATTGCCGGACAAGCCGGTTGGGTGGTAGCCGAAGTAGGTCGTCAGCCGTGGGCTATTCAGGATATGTTGCCGGTGGGAGCCGCTATTTCCAAGTTGCAGACGAGCTCCGTGCAGATAACTTTCTTTATTTTCCTGATATTGTTTACTATTATGCTGATTGCTGAAATCAATATTATGGTTAAGGCCATAAAGAAAGGACCGGAGGCAATAAAAGGTGAATAACTTTTGTATGCGGTAATTCCATTATTTATCATTTAAATAAAATTCTATGGACTATATATTTCTACAAAATTATTGGTGGTTCCTGGTTTCATTGCTGGGTGCCCTGTTGGTGTTTCTGCTTTTTGTGCAGGGTGGCAATTCTTTACTGTTCACTTTGGGTCGCACTCACGAAGAGCGTACCATGCTGGTGAATTCCACAGGACGTAAGTGGGAGTTTACTTTTACTACGTTGGTTACTTTCGGAGGAGCTTTTTTCGCTTCATTTCCTTTGTTTTATAGCACCAGCTTCGGTGGTGCATATTGGCTGTGGATGATTATCTTGTTCACTTTCGTGTTGCAGGCTGTTTCTTATGAATTTCAGTCTAAATTGGGTAATATTTTGGGCAAGCGTACCTATCAATGGTTCCTGGTAATCAACGGAGTTGTAGGGCCGTTATTGCTGGGAGGAGCAGTGGCTACATTCTTTACGGGCTCTAATTTCTTGGTGAATAAAGGAAATATGGGTAATGAACTGATGCCTGTCATCAGCAGTTGGGCCAATGGATGGCATGGGTTGGATGCACTGACTAATCCATGGAATCTTGTTTTGGGCTTTGCTGTTTTGTTCTTGGCACGTATATTGGGCAACTTGTATTTTATCAATAATATCCGTGATAAAGAATTGATTCCTCATTGCCGTTGCCAATTGATTACAGATACGATTCCTTTCCTGATTCTTTTCCTGGCATTTGTGATACATACATTATTGAGTGATGGTTTTGCTGTCAGTCCCGATACGCAGGAAGTATATATGGAACCTTACAAGTATTTTATGAATTTCATTGATATGCCTGTCTTGTTGGTTTTATTCCTGATAGGAGTGGTCGGTGTATTGTTCGGCATCGGCAAATCTGTCTTCAGCAAGACATCTACCAACGGTATCTGGTTTGCGGGCATCGGTACTGTGCTGACGGTTTTGGCGCTGCTCCTTTGCGTGGGTTATAATAACACGGCATATTATCCCTCTACTGCTGACCTGCAAAGTTCATTAACACTGGCCAACAGTTGTTCCAGTGAGTTTACTTTGCGCGTCATGGCTTATGTATCTGTTTTGGTACCTTTTGTTTTGGCATACATTGTTTATGCTTGGCGTGCAATAGACCGAAAGCCTATTACAGCACAAGAATTGGAAAAAGACGGCCATACTTATTAATCAAGTTTTTAATGAAATTAAAATTGGTATCCCTGTTTTGCAAACAGCTGTAAACGGGATACCGATTTATGTTAAATAACATTGTTTTGCTGCATAAAATACAGATAAACTATTGCAGAATTCCCGAAAGTCCGTATATTTGCACTGTGTTTTTCATAGTATTAGATTTAAGGTTAACAAAGGTTGGAGCAAGGCGTTGCTCCTTTTTTTATGCCCATATACCTCGTTCTTCCCTTATTTGGACAAATTTATGAGATAAAACCGACAAAAGTTATAGTTGGCGGTAGTGATACTATTCTATCTTTGTATAACAAAGCCTTTGTAGAGGTAATGGTATTGTTGAATTTAGATTACATGGATATTAAAAGGTAAGAACATGAAACACCTTCGACTGACTTTCTCTGCATTATTTGCCATGGCAGTAAGTATGCAGACTCTTGCGCAAAGAGAAAATATACTCATCAATCAGGATTGGAACTTCCGATTCTCCCATCAAGTGGATAAGAATTCAAGTCGCCGGGTAGATTTGCCTCATACTTGGAATGCACAAGATGCTTTGAGTGGCAAACCCGACTATAAACGAGGAATCGGTAATTATGACAAAAAACTATTTATCCGTTCCGAGTGGAAAGGCAAACGACTGTTTCTCCGTTTTGAAGGAGCAAACTGTGTAAGCAATGTTTTCATCAACGGCAAACAGATAGGAGAGCATCGGGGCGGCTATGGGGCATTTATTTTTGAAATCACCGATAAGGTGAATTATGGGAAAAATAATACCGTGCTGGTTCGTGTGAATAATGGTGAACAGCTTGATGTCATGCCTTTGGTAGGTGACTTTAATTTCTATGGGGGGATTTATAGGGATGTGCATTTACTTGTTACGGAAGATATTTGTATCTCTCCTTTGGATTATGCTTCTCCGGGAGTATATCTTTTTCAGCAGCATGTGGGTGAGAAACAAGCCGCTGTTTTGGCTCGTATTAACCTGTCGAACGGAACGGAACATCCCCGGCAGGCAACTCTTAGGCTCCAAGTAAAAGAAAGAGATAAAGTGGTTTATCAGGCGGATAAAAAGGTGACTGTTGCACCTCATACCAGCGTACAACCCGAAGAAATGAGTTTTACCTTGCTGAATCCTCGTTTATGGAATGGCAGGGAAGATCCTTTTATGTATCAGACAGTGATAACCCTGGTGAAGGATGGAAAAGAGATAGACAAAGTGGAACAGCCGTTGGGACTTCGTTATTATGCGACAGATGCCGATCGGGGTTTCTTTCTTAATGGAAAACATTTGCCTTTGCATGGGGTGTGTCGTCATCAGGAGTGGGCAGAGGTGGGAAATGCACTTCGTCCGATGCATCATGAAGAAGATACTCGATTGATGCTTGAAATGGGGGTAAATGCCATTCGTCTGGCTCATTATCCACAAGCTACTTATATGTATGATTTAATGGATAGGAATGGAATTGTGACTTGGGCAGAGATACCGTTTGTCGGTCCCGGAGGTTATGCTGATAAAGGTTTTGTCGACCAGCCTTCTTTTCGTGAAAATGGTAAGGAGCAGTTGAAGGAGATGATCCGTCAACATTTTAATCATCCGAGTATATGTTTTTGGGGGTTATTTAATGAACTGAAAGAAAATGGAGATAATCCGTTGGAGTACATTAAAGAACTGAATGTGCTGGCACATCAGGAAGATCCTACACGTCCCACCACATCAGCCAGTAACCAAGGCGGTGCCATTAATTTCATAACAGATAATATTGCGTGGAACAGATATGACGGTTGGTATGGAGCAACTCCGGCGACATTGGCTTCATGGCTGGACAAGACACATCAGGCACACCCTGAAATAAAGATTGCTATCAGTGAGTATGGGGCAGGAGCAAGTATTTATCATCAGCAGGATTCATTGGTACAAACCAGCCCGGGAAGTTGGTGGCATCCGGAAAACTGGCAGACGGAATATCATATTCAGAATTGGAAGATTATTAGTGAACGTCCATACGTTTGGGGCAGTTTTGTTTGGAATATGTTTGATTTCGGAGCAGCTCATCGTACAGAAGGGGATCGTCCGGGTATCAATGATAAAGGATTGGTGACGCACGACCGTAAAGTTAAAAAGGATGCATTTTATTTTTATAAAGCAAACTGGAATCCTGAACCGATGGTTTATATTGCCGGTCGCCGTAGCGTGAACCGCGTAAAACCAGTGACAGAGGTACAGATATTTTCTAATTGTGCAGAAGTAACTCTGAAGGTAAACGGACAAATAATAAAAAAAATGCAGCCGGATGGTGTAAAAGTGTGTATCTTTAAAGATATTCGGCTGAAAAAAGGGGAGAACAACATAGAAGTATCGGCGAAAAATGGTAAAAGGGTGATAACTGATGCTTGTTGCTGGATATTGTAACAAGAAAAACATGGAAGTGTATCAAAATTAAACCGGTCTATCCCATCGTCAGCTGTAGGGACAGGGTTTGCCTGCCCGAAGACGCAAAGTAAACTGTTTTCGGGCGAGCGAATCTCGCCCCTACGGATTAAACGACAGCATTATCCCTGTTTTGACCCCATGAATATATATTAAATAATTTCTATTCCATGCTTTTGGCATAACTCCAGTCCTATATCTTTTAACTTGAATTTCTGAATCTTTCCGCTGCCGGTCATTGGAAATTCATCAACAAAGAAGATATATTTGGGTATTTTGTATCGTGCAATTTTGCCTGTGCAGAATTCACGAACGTCAAATTCATTCATTTCTATTCCTTTGTGCAGGATAATGAAGGCGCCTACTGCCTCACCGTATTTTTTAGAAGGAATACCGGCTACTTGTACATCTTTGATTCCTTCCATCTGATAGAGAAATTCCTCAATTTCACGTGGATATATATTCTCTCCACCACGGATAATCATATCTTTGATACGCCCTGTGATTCGGTAATTTCCATCTTTATCTTTGACTCCCAAATCTCCCGAATGCAGGAAGCCGTTCCGGTCTATCACTTCGGCAGTGGCTTCCGGGTTCTTATAATAGCCTTTCATGGTATTGTATCCTCGGTTGCACATTTCTCCTTGTACGCCTATCGGACATTCTTCGCCGGTTTCGGGGTCGATTACCCGGACTTCTGTAAACTCAAAATCGCGTCCTACTGTGTTGCAACGCACATCGAATGGGTCGTCCAAACGAGTGGCTGTCATGCCGGGAGCTGCTTCTGTCAGTCCGTATACGCTGGTCACTTTCATAAACATCTTTTCTTCCACTTTCTTCATCAGTTCCACCGGGCAGAGAGATCCGGCCATGATACCTGTGCGAAGGCTTGACAAATCAAACATATCGAACATCGGATGGTTCAGCTCGGCAATGAACATTGTCGGAACTCCGTAAAGGGCTGTACATCGTTCTTTATGAATAGACGCAAGTACCAATAACGGGTCAAAGCGTTCGACCATTACTTGTGTACATCCATGTGTCAGACAGTTCATGGTGGCAAGTACTACGCCGAAACAATGGAAAAGAGGGACACAAACACACAACTTGTCATCAGAAGTGAATTTCATGTGTTCTCCGGTGAGGAAGCCATTGTTGCTTATATTATAATGTGTAAGCATGACTCCCTTTGGGAATCCTGTCGTGCCGGAAGTGTACTGCATATTCACCGTGTCGTGGCAGTCCACCTGTTTCTTGGCTTCAGTGAGTTCGTCATCCTCTACATTACTTCCCAATAGGAGGATTTCAGAAGTGTTATACATTCCTCTGTATTTTTCCTGACCGATGTAGATGACATTCTTCATGCAAGGAAAACGCTTGCTTTTCAGATACCCGCGTTGTGAACTTTTCAGTTCGGGCAGCATGGCATAAACCATGTTGACGTAGTCATCCGAGCCACGATCACCGTTGACGATACATAACGTATGCATATCTGAATTCTGACAAAGATATTCCAGCTCGGCTTGCTTGTAGTTGGTGTTTACGGTTACAGCTACAGCACCGATTTTGGCGCAAGCATACAGGAAAGTGAGCCAGTCGGGTACATTGCCTGCCCAAATTCCTACATGAGTATTTCGTTTGACGCCGATGGCAAGCAATCCTTTTGCCATATTATCAACACGCTCATTGAATTGCCTCCAGGTAAAACGCAGGTTACGATCTGAATAGACGATATATTCTTTATCGGGAGTGGCTTCGGCCCAATGTTCGAGCCAGTCTCCGAGGGTTCGGGTATATAATTCCATGTCAAAATCCGATTTAGATGGGTGTATAGATTACCGCCAATATCTTGGCTGCCTGTCCGCAAAGTCCGTGCACATGATGGGGGACAATAGAGTCATAATAAATACTGTCTCCGGCTTCTATCACATAGCATTTTTTGCCGTGACACACTTCAATGACACCTTCCATTACATAAATGAACTCTTCTCCTTCGTGCGACGAAAGGGTAAACTCAACATTGTCATTCGAAGCTACATCAACAATGAAAGGTTCCATATGGCGGTCGGCTTTCGATTTTGACAGAGAATGGTAGCGCATGTGAGTGCGTAAGTCCATTGCATTATTTGAAAAGCTGATTGTATCTTCGGCACTCTCTTTGCGACAAACGACTGCTCCCTGCTCTTCTTGGTCATCCAGAAAAGTGCCCAGGCGTACTCCCAATGCACGTGCTATTTTGATAAGAGGAGCCAGTGAAGGAAGGTCTACATTATTTTCTATGCGGTTGATTTGCTCTTCGGCAAGCCCTGAACGTTCTGCTAATTCTGCTACACTGATTTCTTTTGTTTCACGCAGCGATTTAATCTTTTCGCCAACGATTCTTGTGCTATCCATATTTGTTAGTATTAGTAATGTTTGCAAAGTAATTTGTGCAAAAATACATAAATCTTTTATTTAAGACGGCTTTTTCTCTTTATCTTTGCACTTTAACTATTAAATTAATGAATTATGTTCTCAGGAATTGTAGAAGAATATGCAGAAGTAGTGCGTTTGGAAAAAGAACAAACTAACCTGCACCTTACATTGAAATGTTCGTTTGTAGACGAACTGAAGATAGATCAGAGTATTGCTCACAATGGTGTTTGTCTGACAGTGGTAAGCATTCAGGATGGTACATATACAGTAACTGCCATTGAAGAAACATTGGAGCGTTCCAACCTTGGATTGTTGAAGGTAGGGGATAAAGTGAATGTGGAGCGTAGTATGATGATGAACGGACGTTTGGACGGACACATCGTGCAGGGGCATGTAGATCAGACTGCGGAATGTATCAGCATCCAGGACGTGGATGGTAGCCGTTATTATACCTTTAAGTATAAGTTTGACAAGGAGATGGCAAAGCGTGGTTATATGACGGTTGATAAAGGTTCGGTTACCGTAAATGGTGTTAGTCTGACTGTGTGCAATCCGACAGATGATACTTTTCAGGTTGCTATTATTCCTTATACTTACGAACATACCAATTTCCACACTTTCCAGTCGGGAAGCATTGTGAATATAGAATTCGATATCATCGGCAAATATTTGAGCCGTATGATGCAATTCAATAACTAAAGGTCTTTCAACAGTATCTTGCTGGTGCTTTGATAATATTCTTCGCGAGCTCGCATCAGTGCTTCCCACGGAGCACTGTATCGCTCACGGTCAATCTTGAATGCTTCTGAACCGGCTACATCCAGTCTGTTCAGGAGCATTGCCACATTCATCCGGTTTATATCCACAGATGGGAGATATGCAAAGGATTCATCGTCATCATCTACAGGAGTTTCATAAATCATGTGCATATCTTGCAGTTCATATAATATGTTTTTGGTTAGCCGGATGGGAATCTTATGTTCATCACTCAATGTGACGGCGGTATAAGGAGGTTCTTCCGTTTCGAAGCGTTTACAGATGAGCGACATGATAAGGATGCAAAGAAAGTCATGATACCGACGACTGATATGAGCTGTCTCTTTACTGAAACTGTAATTTTTCAAATTTTGGGCTACATAGCACAGTTCCGCACCATACAAACAGATGCTCCACGATATTTGTGTCCACAGCAAGAACATTGGGATGGCGGCAAAACTACCATAAATGGCATTGTAACGTGAAACCCATATCTGACTTCCGATATATAGATATTGGAATGCTTGGAACGCAGTACCGGCTATGATACCGGGTATGATAGCGTATTTGATTTTTACCTTTGTGTTCGGCATAAACACATACAGTCCTGTAAACATACCCCATGTGAGTATGAAAGGGATAAGTCTGACCATAAATTTCATTAGCGGTGCCAGCAATACGAAATCTTCCATGTTCTTCAGCATCGTTGTCATGAAGATGGATATACCGCTTGACAATACGATTAATAGCGGAAGAAGTAAAAGGATGGAAAAGTAATCTGTCATTTTACGGTAAAGAGTGCGTGGTTTCTTCACCTGCCAAATGTAATTGAAAGTACGTTCTATGTTATATGTCAGGCTGAGAATAGTCCAAAACAGCATGATTAAACCGATACCGATAAATATACCACTTTTGGCATGAATCAGATAAGAGTCAATCAATCCGAGAACTGTTTCTGCGGCCGCACTCTGTCCTTCCAGTCCGCTGCGAAACTGAGTCTCCAATAAATTGGAGAAGCCAAAACCACGCGCAATGGCAAATAAGATGGCTAATATAGGAATACTGGAAAGCAGCGTGCTGTATGTCAGTGCCGAAGCTTTATTAATAATACGTCCTTGGGTAAACTCACGGATGGAGAGGGTTGCTATCTTTATTGCATTATAAAATATTCCACGGGATTTACTAACCTCGTCTTCCGTCACTCGCCATATATCATCTTTGAGAAACGATTGCAGGCCTTTCAGCTTTTCCTTGTTCATGGTACTCATTTAGGCTCTTTATATAAAAAAAAGCAGTCGGTCTGTAAGCCGGGTTCTGTTCCTTATCTAGCGGTAAGGCGTCTGTCATTTATCTACGCCTGTTGTCACCAACAGGCTCTAGCGGTCTACCCTCCGACGTGGGGCGAGCAACCCTCATAATGCCGGTTTACATGACCTTACAACTCCTAAGATACACAGCCCGACATGTCACCATGCGGCTGGTGGGCTCTTACCCCGCCTTCTCACCCTTACCTTATTCTCGAAAGAACAAGGCGGTTTTTTTCTTCTGCATTACTCTACCTTCGCAGATAGCTTTCTGTTAGGAAGTAGGATGCTCTGTGTTGCCCGGACTTTCCTCTTCTGCCTTGCGGCATCAGCGACAGACCGACCGACTGCTTTGAGAAGACAAAGATAATGCTTTTAGCTCGAAAAGCTGCAAAAGGATGAGAAAAAGTATCGAAATGAATGTGAAATGTTGAATTAATACCTCTGACAGGTCTGTTGTCAGCTATTGATAACGAATGCAAATTTGGCAGATATTGCGGTTAACCCCTGTTAAGTGCCTGTATGCCTCTGTTAAAAGAGGGAAAATTTATCTGACAATGCATACAACCGTACATATTTTGTCATTACTTTAGCGGTATAAAAGTTAAACTGAAAAATGAAATTAACAAACTAATAGATATTAAGTTATGAAACAAGCAACTAAAATGGTACTAGGGGCAACGGCGATTGTAGCTGTTAGCGCAGGTGTAGCGGGAGTAACGACTTATACTATGTTGAAGCCTGAACAGAATAAAAGTCTGGCTTTTAATGATGTGTTCCAACAAAGTCAAAATACAAGATTGGCTGCTTTGGATGCGGTTAATATGCAACCGGTCGATCTGACTCAGGCGGCCGAGAATTCTGTACATGCAGTTGTTCATATAAAGTCTACTCAGGAGTCTAAAACTCAGACGGTAACGGTTCGTGATCCGTTCTCTGAATTCTTCGGTGATATTTTTGGAAACGGCAGAGGAGGCGGTCAACAACGTCAGGTGCATACCCCGGAAAGAGTTGGATTCGGTTCGGGAGTGATAATCTCCAGAGATGGCTATATTGTTACTAATAACCATGTGATTGATAATGCAGATGTAATTAGTGTCAAACTGAATGACGGACGTGAATTTAAGGGACGTGTGATAGGTGCAGACCCTAGCACGGATTTAGCTTTAGTTAAAATTGAAGCAGATGATCTTCCTACAGTTCCCGTAGGTGATTCGGATGCATTGAAGGTAGGAGAGTGGGTACTGGCGGTAGGTAATCCGTTTAATATGACATCTACCGTTACTGCCGGTATTGTTAGTGCAAAGGCTCGTACATTGGGTGTATACAATCAAGGTGTAGAATCATTCATTCAAACAGATGCCGCCATCAATCAAGGTAATAGTGGTGGTGCATTGGTTAATGCAAGAGGTGAATTGGTTGGTATTAACTCAGTATTGTATTCACCGACAGGAGCTTATTCGGGATATGGATTTGCTATTCCTGCTAGCATTATGAAGAAGGTTGTGGCAGATTTAAAAGAATATGGAACCGTACAGCGTGCTATTTTAGGTATCAAAGGTACACCGATTAATGATGAACAGCAGTTGATGGATGAGGCGATGAAGAAACAAATAAAAGACTTGGGCGCAGTAGATGGTGTATGGGTTCGTGAAATTATTGAAGGCGGTTCTGCTGCAGGTAAATTGCAGGAAAATGACGTCATCATCGGAATAGATGGCAAGAGAGTGAAGAACTTTGCAGAGCTGCAGGAGGGATTGGCTAAGCATCGTCCGGGTGACAAGGTTACGGTAAAAGTTTTACGTGACAAGAAGGAAAAGGATATTGAACTGACCTTAAAGAACGAACAAGGTACTACAAAAGTTGTTAAGAATGCAGGCATGGAAATATTGGGTGCTGCATTCCGCGAAGTTCCTCAAGAACTGAAGAAGCAACTCAATCTTGGTTCGGGTGTTGAAGTAACAGGAGTAACGGAAGGTAAGATGAAAGCTGCCGGTGTTCGCAAAGGGTTCATTATTCTGAAAGCCAACGGACAGGTGATTAGAACGGTTAATGATTTGGAAGATGTGTTGAAGGCCGCAACTTTGTCACCTGATCAGGTATTGTTCTTAAGCGGTATGTTCCCATCGGGTAAACGTGCCAATTATGCCGTGGACTTGACTCAGGAATGATTCATAAAAGATAAAAATACATAAGGTAATAAGATTTTTTCAATAGGTGTGTGTTTGGTGGATGCACGGCTGTATTATACTAGTCGTGCATCCTGTTATATTTAAAAGAAGCGTCCTTAATAAAAATAATTAGGACTATATGTTTTGGAATAATCCAATAATTTTAGGAACTAGCTCGATATAAGTCCTTTTTTGATTTATTGGCAAAAATATTTCAAACAAAATGGATGTTATTCCATTTTAATATTGTAAATTTGCATCCCAAATTTGTTTTATAGCAATACTTCGGTAAAAATTTACCGCGCTAAAAGTTAAACATTTGAAGCCGGCTAT
>ENA-ORTV01000326-ORTV01000326.1-human-gut-metagenome-genome-assembly--contig:-NODE-326-length-59910-cov-9.709715_pt1 | contig 59910 bp, 50 predicted proteins | sample MGYA00241915_ERZ509194 | MGnify/ENA primary metagenome ERZ509194 (study PRJEB26280, sample SAMEA2338810) | human gut metagenome | biome: human gut; feature: human-associated habitat; material: faeces... | reverse complement strand
CTCGCGGAGCGTTTATCTCAGTCGGAGATTGGACTCCCACTGAGACAAATTTGCTGTCACTCACCACCTGAAGGAGGTGGGAGTCTTCTCGACTGAGATAAAATAACAGAGAAAATGAAAGAAAAAGAAATAGAAATAATAGAAGGATAGAGAAAATGAACACAGTGAATGAGACAAAAACATTTTCCTCACTTCCGGAGGAAGAATCAGCTTTATGGGAACGTATGAGAGACACTCTTTTGTGCCTTCAGACAGATAACAGCATTTCGGTAAAAGATCTGGCAAGCAGACTGGCATACTCTACGCAGGAATTCCTTTATCTGGCTGACATTTTCTTTGACAATTCTCTTGATACAATCAGGGAACAGGTGCAGGGATTAAATATTGAAGAGGATTATACAAATCAAGTCCTTCCATTTGAACGGATTCCTGATAGTTCTATGATAGAATATAAAGTTGTGAGAAGAATGGCACAGACAGTAGAGGCAGATATGCTGCCTTTAGAAGGTGATGTTTTTCAAAACGGAATGGAATATATCGAGAAGGATGTAAAGGAAAAGTGGAAGGATAGGGAGCGTGCCGGAGAGTATATGCAGTTTTGGTGGCATGATGATTCATACCATTTCTTTTATATGATTGGGCAGGAAGTTCCAAAAGATGCCGGAAAGGAAAGTGAAAAGAAGAGAATTGATATTGGGGCATCGGATTATGCAGTTTTTACGTTAAAAGAGCAATATTGGGATAAACAGGCACCGGATATTATAAAAATGTTGATAAAATATGCGTTATGTGACTGGATAAAGCAAAGTGAAATGCACTATGACAATCGGAAAATGTATTTTATTTCTTTTGAAAACGGACTGTACTCAGTATATCTTCCTCTTAAAAAAAGAATGAATTCGGATTATGTAATGAAAAATAAAAAAGAGGAGAAAAAGATTTATGGAGTTGACGAGTGGATTAGTTATATTGATGAGCATATTACGGAGAATTTAACAGCAAAAGGTCTTGCAAAGCTGTTTCATTATTCCGAGAAACATTTAAAAAATATTTTCCAGCTTTATTATGAAACGAGAATCACCGATTACATAAAACAGAGAAAGCTGTACTTTGCTGCAGAAGAATTAAAAGAAGGAAAGAATCCGGAAAAAGTATGTGCCAAATATCAATTTGCAAGTTATAGCGTTTTTTCTAATGCATTTCGCAAAGAATACGGCGTTGTTCCGGCAAAGTATTACCGAATGGAATTTCAGAATATTGCATGGATCAATTATATTGATGAGCATATTACAGAAGATATCACACCAGAGATGATGGCGGAACATTTTAACTATTCCAGAGACTATTTTCGCAAAGCCTTTCAGGATGACTTTGGAATGGGACTTAGTGCGTATATCAGTCAGAGGAAAATACAAAAAGCCGCCAGAGAATTACGTCAGGGTGTCAAGGTGGCCAGTTTAGCAAAAAAATATGGTTTTAAGTCGAGAAACGGATTTGATAAAGCCTTCCGCAAAGCCTTTTGTACCAGCCCTTCCAAATATGCTAAAGCAAACACAGAAGTTGTTGACTTAAATCAGTTTTACTCAGAATATAAAGATAAAATGAAAGTATCCTTTATGGATGTTGATGATATCAAAATGGTTGGCTGGACAATCATCCCAAATCGTGGACGGGAAGTAGATATACCGGCACAGGTAGCATTCTGGCTCGATGAGGACTCACCATACTTTAAGAAAATGAACTCTGTAGCCGGAAGTGCGAATGGAAATGATAAGATTGCCATGTGGTATCATGACCCGGAATGTATCAATATTCAATATGTCCTTGGACCGGTTGTAAACAACTTCACGAATGTGCCGGACGATGCTGTGAAAATAGAGATAACCGCCGGACGATTTGCCGTATTTGAAACAGACCGCGAAAGCGATGTGGATAATCTCGCAGATACCATCCGTATGTTTTCCCGGTGTGTTTTTTATGGCTGGATAAAAGAACACCGCGATATGGTCTCTTTACAGAACTTTACTTTTGAAAGATACATCAATAAAAAAGTATACATATATGTTCCGATAAGCGTAAAATAATAAAAATAAAACAAAAGTTGTGTTATCTATAATAAGCCAAAAAAGAAAAATGCCCCGTCAGATTATTCAGTCTGACGGGATTTTTTCTGCAAAAAATGTCAAGCGTTTTTTTTAAAAATCTAAAAAAGGTTCCAAAATGACGAAAAGACATCCGTCTGGTTGGAATACTTTTTAGAAAAGCCATGTTATAATAAATGTACAAAAAAATACATTCTATTTTAAGAAAGTTGGTACAAACCACACAGGCTTACCCCTACTGTGAAAGCGGATGCCCTCACAAATACCACTGGATCTTCCGGGAAGGTGTGAAAAGGCAGAAGAAGCTTAAGTCAGGATATTTAAAATAGAATTCTAATGAACAGGACTTTGGGTGGGAGTGCTGAGTACATTCATTCGATAAATCATTTAGAAATCAATCAGATTTTATCATAAGCTGTGGGATAGCTTCCTTTCCATTTCCTAAGCTCCTTGAAAAAAGAATATCTGTGAGGGGATTTTTGGGTTCCCTCAACGATATAGAGGATACCTCAAAGCCTGTATAATTTATTTCATACGTAAACAATAATAAGAGAGTGTTGAGATCGAGAGGGTTCAGTAGAGATGGCGTATAGAAAATAAGGAATACAGGTGTTTGAATCCAAAGGCTGTCAGGACAAAATGTCTTTGACAGCAAGAGTCGGTTTTTATAACTTGCAGTATAAGCACAGAGGATAAGATTGCCAAATACAGTCTTTTGAAGGAGGAATTTTATGAAAACTTTAAAGAGAATGCTCGCAGTTATGTTAGCAGTAGTTATGATGATGGGACTTGGCGTAACATCTATGGCAGCAACTACAGAGGGTAGTAATAAGGTAACGGTGCATGTAACCATTCAGAATCCAGATGATACAAGTAAGAATATCTTTTATGGGAATGTTACTGTTGATAAAGATACAACCTTATACACATTAGAAGATGCAGCAACAATCGAAAACTACGGTAAAGCGACAGCGATGGATGCTCTTATTGCAACAGGGAAGACAATAACATATCATAAAGTACAGTATTTAGATACAGAAACATGGGAACCGATTGACCAGTATGGTATTGCTTTTGACAGTATTGATGGAACAGCAGGAACATCTGTAAAAAATACAGATGGAAGCACAACATATAAATATTGGGAATTATGTATTAATGGACCATCAGCATCTAATTATGCAACAAACTATGTATTAACAGATGGTATGAATATCACTGTTAAATGGTCATCAATGACTTACTAATTCTATAAGAATTTTAAAAACCGACTCTGTCCTTAAAAAGAGGTGTCTTTTAGACACCTCTTTTTTATACTTGACAATGTTAAAATTTATAAAATAAATAGTTTTATGGGAAAATATATGAAAAGAATAAAGAAATATTTAATAATGCTAAGCCTGATAGCAGTAACGATTTTTTTGAGACATTCCTGTACAGTACAGGCAGCACAGGAAGATGATATTTTTAAAGAGTTATATATGGAATACCGTAGTGTATTATCGAACCAGAGAATAGATATTTACAGAATAAAACAGATTGATAAGGATAGTCATACTTACATAATAAGTGGAACATGTAAATTAAGACCAGGGGTACAGCAAGGTATTGGAGGGGTTGGCAATGATATATATGAATATAGTGGTAGGCCATCGTATGCTGAGAGATATATAGAGGGGACGTTACAGTCCCAAACAGCCCGGATAAAGGAATTCCGTGTGATAGAAGACCCCGAGGCAAAAACAAAATGTGAGAATAATAAAGAAAATATTTTTTGTCTTCCAGAGAACGAAGATAAAAAGACAGAGTATGATAGAAATAACGAAGATAAGGCATACAGAAAGACAGAGGAGGATTCAGAAACTCCTCTTTTTTCAGTGAATTATACGCCAGAAAATATCACGAATTCGAGATGTGGTGTGTATCAACTGGTGGTGGAAGATAACGGAAAGACCACGGTATGTACGATTATAACAAATATATTTGGGACAGACTATAAATCCTTTGAGGCGATAGGATGTTGGGATGATAAGAGTGAGTGGAGCGAGTGCACAGATAAGATTACCTTGTATGACGGGACAGATGGTAAGAAAAGTGTGTTTCCTGAAAAGTATCAGTATGGAAGCTCTTTAAACTGGCAGACCGGGGACTATAAAGCAGGAATCAATGAAGATGGCAGTTTGAAAGAACTTTCTTCTATTTCGCTCCCAGAAGGGGTACATTCTATCCGTGTAAAGTATGAAAATACATTGCCGGAACCAGGACAGGCGATATTTTTAGGGATGCCCGGAAGTGCCGGAACACAGTCGACACTAAAGAAGAGAGATGAGGTGTTCCATAATTATCTGTTTTATCATAATAAGGTACATGCCGTATCAATTAATGGTGGCAGTCTGTATCCTTTAAAGGAGGGAGAAGTTAGTCCAGAGCTGAAGCTGAGAAAGGGTCTTAATGTTATCTGTGTAATTGGGAATGATATAAATACGATGAAGACAGCTAAGTATTATAGTAAGAACTATGATGAAATCGGTATGGTAAGTTATGTATTGTTAGTATATTCTAATGAGGATTCAGAAGGGTATACAGTACAAAAGCAAAAGGATGCTTCCCTCAAAAAGATTGAAATATATCAGGGAGCTTCTGATGAAGACGATGCAAAAGAACATTTCCAACAGATAAAGATTACAGAGAGTAAAGAGGGAGGAGAAGAAAAGAAGAGTATTGCGGTGAATTCCTCCTACCCTTATGTCTGGATTAATGCAGTGACGAATGACCCGGAGGCGAGTGTTGAAGTAGAGGATGCCACGGAGTATCTGGGAGGATATTTTAAGAGACTAGATTCTAAGAAAAAATATTTTGATATCCAGACGGTATCGGCGGATGGTTCTACAAAGCAGACAGAGAGAATTTATGTGGACTGGACATTGAGCAGTGCGGAACTACAGAAGTTATCTATTCTTTCTGGTGCAACAATGGAGAAGAAATACAGCCCGGATACAACTTCCTACTATTGTAAGAAAGGAAGCTCAGGTAAGATTGTACTGTCTTATGAGACTTCAGAAAATACAACGACAGATGTATATGTTGACCGCCAGAAGAAAACTTCCATACAGGGGGCAGAAAGTAAGAATCTTATCATAAATGCAGATGTTCATGAAGTGCAGTGGACGATTACGACAGACAACGGGAAAAAAGTCAGATATAAGATTTACTTTAACAGAGAGAAAACTGGTGCGATATCTGAGACGACCCGAACCCGTGCAAAAAAGATGATTGATAAGATGGTTGCGGGTGGTTATAAAGAGTATCTGCAGAACACAAAAGGAACCGATTACTGGAAGACTTTTGGAGCTGCAGCGATAGGTGAGGATTATCTTAAAAATATGCTCGGCTATGATGTGACGAAGAAGGAATTCCGTCAGGCTACGGATTATGCAGCAATCATCCTTGAACTGGTCATTTCCGGAGAGAATCCTTATGATTATCTGGGAGTGAACTATGTAGAGGGTCTGATGAGCTTTAATGATAATGGCGATTTTGGAATGTATTCCGCAAACATATGGGCATTATCTGCTTTGCAGGCGGCAGGGGCACCAGTGCCAAAAGAAACAGTAGATATTGTAAAAAGACAGGCGAGTTCAGAAACATTTGACCTGGATATGAGAGGCTGGGCATTATATGCAGTTTCGCTGTATAACGATGCCTTTACGGAAGAAGAATATGCAAAGTGTATTAATTCGATTAAAAATGTAGAGATTCAGGATGACGTTAAGATGAATGGCATTAATGTGACTGGCTGTTTTGAAAATTTCTACTATACGAACCGAAATGTCATGTCACATGCCTGTATGGTAACGGGACTTACCGCACAGGGAATAGATGTTGGAAGTGGTGAATTTGATGGAGAGAATGGAAAGAATCCATTAAATATATTAGAAGATTACCAGCTAAGTACCGGAGGCTGGTTCTACTCTCCGGAGAATCCTTCCCAGGGAGGCTGGAATAAAGATGCGGTTATTGCAGTGGGAGACCTGTATAATGGTTCAAATGTGTACACAAGATATTATCTGATACCATCAAGATATAAGAAGCTTCTTGATAAAGCAGAAAAACTGCTTGCAGGAACGATTACGGAGGGCACAAAGCGGGAGGCATTACAAAAAGCATATGAGGAGGCAGAAAAATATGCGGATGAGGACAATGTTACTTCAGAGCATGGAGATGCCTATTATGCCCTTCAGGAAGCAATGTATGCAGTGGACGAGAGTGTGAAGCCGGGAGTATTTCTTGGAACTGCTAAAGAAAGAGAACAGGTGAATGCTGTTATAAAAGCAATTGACTCGATTTCTTCCTACAGTTATAAGGACAAGACAAAACTGGATTCCATCAAGAAACAGTATGATGCATTAAAGGAGAAGCGCCTGTTCCACTATGTGACTAATGCAGATGTGCTTGATAAAGCATATCAGTATGTGAATGGAATCGACACATTCCTTGAAAAGACAGAAAAGATAGGAAAAGTCAACCTGACAAAGACGGCAAAGATAGAGAGAGCCAGAAAGGAATATGATTCCCTGAATGAACAGCAGAAGAAGGAAGATGCAGTACAGAAAGCGTTCCAGATCTTATCTAAAGCAGAGACAAAGCTAAAAGATGCCAAGACTGCCGATAATGTCGTGCAGGCGATAAAGGCACTTGGGGAGATTGTGACTTTGGATTCTGAGGAGGATATTGAATCCGTCAGAGTTGCCTATGAGAGTCTGACATCCAGCCAGAAAACTTTTGTTACAAACATTGACAAGTTGAAGGAGCAGGAAGACGGTCTTAAAAAGTTACAGCAGCAGGAAGAGAACAAAGAGGCAGCGCGCAAGGTCTCAGACCTGATTGACAAGATAGGAAGAGTTACAGCAAACAGTGCAGATGATTTAAGACAGGCAAGAACTGCCTACGATGCATTAGAGAATGACGAGGCAAAAAGAATGGTTTCTAACTACATACAGTTAGAAGATGGAGAAAAGATTTATGCGAACCTTCAGCATGAGAATATCATATACGATGCTGTAGATAAGGCTTCTTATGAGATTGGTCAGATTGATACTGCATATGGAGAAAGTGCGGACATCACTGCTGAGAATGCCGATGCTGTAAGAGAGGCAGTGCAAAAGGCGGAAAACTATATAAAAGAAAAAGAGCAGGAATATGCATATTTTAGACTTATGATTTCTAATTATATGGACTTATCAGCGGCAAGGACAGCCCTTGCTCAGTATGAACTGTCTGAGAAAACAGAAGCCTCTGTTGAAGAATTTAAACAGGCAGTGGGAGAAATCACAGGCTCCGGTATAGAAGAACAGCCGGTGATGGAGCGTGCAGAGATACTGTACGAGCTTCTCACAGAGGAAGATAAACTGACAGTTACAGAAGAATATGCCCTGTTACAGCAGGCGGAAGAAGCTTTTTCTGTATGGCAGGCAGAGTTTGATAATGTGCAGGAAGTGGTATATGGAACAGAGAAGATGGGAGATGTTACCATAACAGGTGCAGAATCTTATCAGGAAGTAAAAGATGCTTATGACATGCTGTCAGAAAATGCGAAGAAGCTTCTTCCTGACGAGATAAAAGAACGGCTTTCTGAGACGGCGAATACATACCAGCAGTTACTCGCACAGCAGGAAAAGACAGAGGAGGCCGTACAGAAGATTAACGATGTCGCAATCATTTCAGACCTGTCAGATGAGGCAGCAGTAAAAGCAGCAAGAAAAGCATATGATGCACTGGAGAACCCATATCGTGTGACAAACTATGAGACGTTGCTTGAAGAGGAAAAGGAAATCCTTTCTCTGAAAAAAGTACAGGAAAATCAGAAATTTGCCAATACCGTAATCACACAGATTAATGCACTGAAAAAAGTTACTTTATCCGATAAAGAAAAGGTAGAGGCAGCAAGACGTGCCTATGACGGACTGACAGATGCACAAAAAAATCTGGTAGATAATCTTTCAGTATTAGAGGCTGCAGAGAGCCAGATAGAATCCCTGCAGAAACAGCCATCAAAACCGGCACAGCCACAGCCGGCGAAAAAGACAGAGACCAAGAAGACTTCTTATAAAAAGATTGTTTTGAAGAAAAAATCTTTGAAAAAAACAATTTATTTTAACGGAAAGAGACAGACATATTCTCTGGCGCTGTTCGTAAATAATAAGGCAGTTAAGACGGAAAAGATAAAGTGGAAATCAAGTAAACGGACAATAGCGGCAGTATCTAAAAATGGAAAGCTGACCGTAAAGAAAGCAGGAAAAGTTACAATCACAGCTTCTTATAAAGGAAAGAGATATAAATATAATCTTGTGATTAAGAAGGTTCAGTTGAAACTTAAGAAAAAGAGTATCACTATCAAAAAGGGGAAAGCGGTGCAGATAAAAAGTGTGGCATCCCCTAAAAGAAAGATACAATATAAAAGTTTAGATACAAAGATTGCATCTGTAACCAAAAAAGGGAAGGTGGTAGGAAAGAAAAAAGGAAAAACAAAGATAAGGGTAAGCTGTAATGGGCTTGTCCGGTATTGCAAAGTTACTGTAAAATAAAGCAAAGGTTGAAAATATCGGAAAGGAAAGAAAATGAGAAAGTTTTATTCAAGAATACTTGCAGTATGTATGGCAGGTACAATGGCACTTACACCATTTACACCAGTGGGAACATTGATTGGCAATACGATTACGATTGAGGCAAAGGCAGCGGAAGCTGTAGATACTTCCTGGTATGATAATCGTACAGAAGGACAGACAGAATTTACAATTTCTACAGAGGCACAGCTTCGTGGACTGGCACAGATTGTCAATAGTTCGGATGCAGCAGCAGGAGGATTTGTAATGCCATTTACGGGATGTACAGTAAAGCTGGCAAATGATATTGTTATGGATGCTGATACGCCATTTGCACCAATTGGTGTAAGCCGTGGACTCGGATTTGCAGGAGTATTTGACGGTCAGGGACATACAATTAAGAATTTAACAGTATCAAAAAGTTATGACAAGATACCTACTGGAATATTTGTCGGACTTTTTGGTTCAGTACTGGGAAATGCGGGTTCTGTAGCTGAGATTAAAAATGTGACATTGGAAAATGCAACGGTAATAGAGACTCGTGAAGAAAGTACCGGAGCAGCAAGTTCATCACAGAAAAATGCTGTCAAACAGGGAACAGCAGCACTGGTTGGCTACGGAAAGAATATTGTTGTAGAAAATTGTAATGTAAAAAATTCTTATGTAGAGAATAATGTATTGGGAATTACCGGAGGTCTGATAGGTCATGCGCTTGGAGCAGACATTTCTAATTGTAAAGTGACAGATACAGAAGTAAAGGGAATTTCTAATGAAGGTCTTCTTGGAGGAAAGATTAGTTTAGGAACAACGGATTCAAGGGATGGAGTTACTTCTAAAAATAAAGTAACAAACATTTATGTTCAGGGAAAGGTAACTGGAGAGACTGGTTCAACTTATACAGGAGGATTATTCGGTAGTGATATGTCCACTGCAGAAGCAACAGATAGCAGTAATATCGTTATTGGAAAGGATACTGTTATTAAAGGAGATATAAGTACTGCTGGTGTTGTAGGTAAGACTTGGAGTGGATTAACAAATTGTGTGAGTTATGCCAATGTGGAAGGTAGTGGAGATTTCACTAATGGAATTGCTCAGACAGGCGGTAAAAGTGTTTTCTATTCTAATTGTATGAATTATGGTGATGTTAATGGAGCCGATTATGTCGCGGGTATTACATCAACGAAGTCAAAGCCAAGTAGAGCTACAGAAATTAAAGTAGAGAATTGTTATAATCTTGGAAATATCAGTAGTACAAAGGAAACAGTAAATATAGGAGCTATTTCCTATATGACAGAAAAACTTTTTACAGTAGCAAATTCCTATAATCTTGGAACAGTAAAAGATTTATCAGGAGATAAAGCACAGTTTAATGCTAATGATACCTATACCAATGTGGCATATAATTCAGAAAATGGTATAGCAGCCGCAGAGGGAACAACAGGTATTACAGGTTATGCCGCAGCCCAGTTCAAAGATCGTACAGTAGTAGATGCCTTAAATGCTAATGATGGTGTAGAAGAAACTGTATGGTACCAGAACACAGAAAATCCAGATTTAGCTTTCAACATGACTGTAACATCGGATATCACAGTTCCGGAAACATTAAATGTAACTTTAGGAAAAACAATGAAATTACAGGCTTCTGTAACACCGGAAGATGCTACTAATAAAACATTAGTGTACACTTCTTCTGATAATACGATTGCTTCTGTAAAAGAAGATGGAACCATAAGTGGTCTGAAACTTGGAACAGCAGATATCACCGTAAAAGCAATGGATACCGGTAAGGAAAAGACCGTAAAGGTAACAGTAAAAGAAGCAGAGAAAGAGCCAGCAAACCCAACAAACCCAGCGAAACCTTCACAGCCTACAACAGAGAAGGAAACTTCGACAGTTGCAACGGTTAAGAAGGGAACAAAACTTACAGTAGGAACCAATACTTTTGTTGTAACAAACGTAAAAGCAAAAACAGTTTCTTATAAAGGAACTAAAAAGAAAAAGGCAGCAAAGATTACAATTCCGGCAACAGTAAAATCAGGCAAGCAGGTATACAAAGTAACTGCTATCGCAGATAATGCATTTAAAAATAATAAGAAAATAAAAACAGTAGTAGTCGGAAAGAATGTTAGAACAATTGGAAAGAAAGCATTCTATGGATGTAAGAATTTAAAGAAGATTACTGTACAGAGTAGTATTATTAAAAAGGTAGGGGCAAAAGCATTTAAGGGCATTAATAAAAAAGCAGTCATTAAAGTCCCTTCTAAAAAATACAAAGCTTATAAAAAAGTATTTAAAGGAAAAGGTCAGGCAAAAACAGTTACAATTAAGAAGTAAATATCAGATGATATGAGGAGCAGGGACTGCTTAGATGGAGCAGTTCCTGTTCTGTAATAGGGTACTATAGTGATAACTGAAAGGTAATTGCAGTACTTTATAAAGTGAGAGGTGAGACCGAATGCAGAAAAACAAAAAATATTTGCTGACAATGCTGACATTTGCATTTGTGATAGCATGTACATTCTTTTTTCAAAAGGATGTAAAAGCAGCAGAAAAAACAGGTACCGTTACATTTTCAATTGAACGTTTTACGATTGGACAGGGGTATTTAATAGAGCCATGTCAGGTAGATATTTATGATACAGATAATATTGCATCTGTAGTGGATAGAGTACTTACACAAGAAGGATATGGTTACGAAAATAAGGGAAAGATACAAGATGGATTTTATCTTGAACAGATTTATTATGCAGATACCGGAAGATTGAAGATTCCTTCTATAATTTCTAACGGACAGCTCAAACCAATAAAAAATGCAAATAATCAAATTATAGCAATTCCTACAAATACAAAAAATGATGGTAATCCGTATGGCGATGAAAAGGGACATTATGCATTAGGAGAATTCGCGTATTGTAATATGTCTGGTTGGATGTATACGGTAAACAATGTATTTCCGACAGGAATGTCCTTGGTAAAACCAAAAGATGGAGACATCATTCGTTTGCAGTTTACGCTTTACGGTTATGGAAGAGACCTCGGAGAAAAACCTGCAGATGAAGAAGATAACAATTATTTGAAATTACCGGATAGGGATGCGATTACAAAACGACTTGCAGTAATGCTAAAGTATAAAGCAAGCTGTGACGAACATGGTTATAAACAGGCTTATCAGAAAGCATATAATGCAGTGATTGACTGGAATACAACAGAAAAGAAAATGAAAGAAGTATTTTCTGCACTTCCGTCAGAGAAAGAAATTCTTCAGTGGGGAGCAGAATATAATGCAAAATTTGCTGAAAGTGTGACAAAAACCATTAACGCTATCGGTACAGTAGATTTATCTAAAGAATCTCAGATAGCAGAGGCAAGAAAGTCTTATAATGCGTTAACCAGTGAACAAAAGGAACTTATTTCTGCAGATACATTAAAAGTATTAACTGATGCTGAGAAGAAAATTGTCAGTCTGAAAGCTGAAAAGAAAACCCAGGATGAGGCAAAGAAAAAGGCAGAAGAAGCCGCGAAAAAGAAAGCTCAGCAGGAAGCTCTGAAAAAGAAATACACCCCATCTAAAACATCTATAAAATCCATTAAGAAGCTGAAAAAGAATCAGGCGAAGCTTACATGGAAGAAAATAAAAAATGCAACTGGTTACGAAGTATACCAGTCCATGAAGAAAAACAGCGGCTATAAGAAAGTGAAGACAATTACCAAAAATAAGACAGTGACTTATAAAGCCGGAAAGCTAAAGAAAAAGAAAACTTATTACTTCAAGATTCGTACTTATCGTAAAGCAGGAGGAACAACTTATTACGGTAATTACTCAAATGTAAAGAAAATGAAGGTGAAGTAATTGTAGGACAATTTCACCCGCTTAATTTCCTAAAATGAAGCAAATACACCCGTCTGGTTGGCATATTTTTTTAAAAGTCTATGTTATAATATGTACATGGCTTGCTTCTCAGGCTCACTTAGGGAACGCTCCTTATTTTCATTCTGAATTGCCAGCCATTTGATTTTAGAATGAAAACAAATATCTGGGCTAGAGAATGTAACAGTTTTATAAAAGTATTTGGCCTGTGCACCTAATGCATGGGCCTTTCTTTTCTACGGAAAACTCTCAATTTCTCTTGGATATTTTGTAAAATGAGTGAAGGAGAGGGTAGAATGAACAAGATGTATCAAAGGTTAAAAAGAAAATGTATATCGCTTGTACTTTTTGCTCTGCTTGTGGCATTTATAGTTCCATACTATGCATATGCGGCAGATAATGGGGCAGAACCGGCCGCGGCAGCTTCTGCTGCAGAGAGTACAGGCGATTTTTCTATGTCAGAAAGTGAGACGTCAGAAAGTGAGACATCAGAAAGGGAGGAGACGGAGTCTTCGGAAGAGGAGGAGCAGCAGACCAGGGAAGATGCAGATGCATCAGCAAGTACAGAGGCAGATGTACAGGAAAGTACACAAGAGCAGACATTAACAAAAAAAGAGAGAAAGATTGTCCGTAAGAATTTGCAGCTTGGAAGAAGTTATGGTTTTTATGCTTGGGGTGCAGAGGAAGATGCGGCACAGGGACAGTCTGATGAATCAGGAGTGGCAGTGCAGACGGAAGCAGAGGCGGAAGTCTTAAGTCCGGATATTGATACGGTTTTATCTAAGGTAAGAAGCTATATCTTAAGTAAAGATACGAAGCCGGATTACAGTAGCATATGGAATGTTATTGGTTTAAAAAGGAGTGGGCTGTATGTGCCGGAATCTTATATAAATCTTTTTTATAGTAATGTGATCGCATACTGTGAGAGTAAGGACTGGCAGATTACAAGAGCAAAGTATTCAGATTATTCAAAGCTTATACTTGCATTAACAGCGATTGGTGTCGATGCAAGAGATGTGATGGGACATAATCTGTTAGCGTATCTGTCAGATTATGAGAATGTAAGCAGACAGGGGAATAACGGCACGATTTGGGCTTTGATCGCATTAAAGAGTAATCCGGCATATGAGATTCCAGAAGACCCTTCTGCAGTGCAGCAAAACTCAGAGGAGTTACTTGTTAAGAAGGTTGTAGGGATGCAGTGTCAGGATGGTGGCTGGACATTGATGGGAACAACCGGAGATTCCGATATGACAGGAATGGCGATGCAGGCGCTGGCTTCTTATTATAATAAAGATGGATATGAGAATGTTACAGAGGCAATTGACAAGGGACTTGCATGGATAGAAAAGAATCAGCTTTCCAGTGGTGGTTTTGGCACGATGAATACAGAAACTTCGGAAAGTGTGGCACAGATTATCACAGCTCTTTGCGGTGTGGGAATAGATTGTGGAGAAGATGCCCGTTTTATTAAGAATGGGAAATGGCCGATGACAGGATTATTCCAGTATTATATGCCAGAAGGGGGATTTATGCATGTAGCTGCTGATGCCGGGAATAATGGTGGCGGTGCCGGTGGCATTATCGATGGAATGGCAACGGAACAGGGATTGTATGCAACAGTTGCTTACCGTAGATTTTTGGATGGAGAGACATTTCTTTATGATATGAGTGATGTGGCTATTTCGGCAGGAACGAAGCCGGTAGTCAGTCCGACGATTGATACGGGGAGTAATAGTGGAGGAAATTCTTCTTCAACGACAGCAAAAAAGACAGAAACAAAACCGGCAGCTTCTAAAGTAAAGGTAATAAAAGTGGGATTAAATTATAGTACGATTTATCTTACAAAAGGAAAGAGCAAGACGTTAAAAGCGACGGTTTCTCCGTCAAATGCCACGAAGAAGTCAGTGAAATGGTCTTCTTCTAATAAAAAGATTGCAACGGTAAATGCAAAGGGAAAGGTGACAGGAAAGAAAGCAGGAACAGCGACAATTACAGTAAAGGCAAAGGACGGAAGTGGAAAGAAAGCAACCTGTAAGGTCGTGGTGACTGCACCGGCAACAGCGACAACCGCCAAAAAGACAACAACAACTACAGCAGCAAGAAGTCAGACAAAAAGAATTACAACACCGACATCGGGAACAACGAATCGTTCAGTAAGTACAGGAAGTGGAACACCAACTGCTTCGGGAACGACAAAGACACTTTCTTCCGGAAGCACTTCCGGTACAGGTACGGGAAGTACTGCGTCAAAGAGTGCAACAGGAACGACAGCGAAGAAGAAAGATACGGCAGTAGAGGCAACGACAGGAAGCTGGAACTTTAGCGGAGAGGATTACGTACCGGATACTTATGCGGCGGATGAGACAGATGCAGCGGAAGCGGACACCACAGCCGAAAAGGATAATGATACCTCAAAGATTGTGGCTGGTTTAGGGATATTTTATATAGTCAAAAGGATTTGCGCTATTGCAGTGGTAGTGATTATTGCTTTCATTTTATATAAAAAGCGTCATAGGATTGCAAGTGCATTACGCAATTTTCAAAAAGGCGGAGATAAGGAATAGATTAAAAAGATAATCTGTTTTTTAAAGAAAAATAAGGTGTATAGTGAGCAGAGTTAAAGCTAAGGATATACAAAGAAAGGGAAAAAGTATTTATGAAGAAAAAGGGATTTATGCGTGTCGTTCTGGCACTGCTTATGAGTATGTTATTGATTGTTTCAACCGGTTGTGGAAAGTCCGGTAATGGAGGAAGTTCTTCCGGTAAAAAGTCCGGCAAGACAGCAACACTTGCGGATATGAATGAGATTCCGGAGGATGGAATTATTACGAAGGAACAGTTTAAGACCGTTGCAGGAGACAATAAAAAGGTACAGTTTAAAGGGACAACAGATGATGGAATTACATATATCTGGACGTATGACTGTTCAAAGATTCAGAATCCAGCAGATCAGAATTTGAAGATTGATTTTTCAGAGAAAGGTCTTGATGATTTAAAGAAGCAGGCAAACAATGCAAATGATGCATTGAAGATGACAATGTACGGGAAAGGGCTGATCTGTGTACCGGATCTTGAGGTACAGCTTCCGGAAGCGTGGCAGTCCAATTCTGCATATCTTGTAAAAGAGCAGTCTGGAAAGCTTGCAAGGATGAGCGATGTTGTGGTAACAGCACAGGCAGAAGAGGATTCTTCCAAGAAAAAGGATACATCTGCATCACAGAAGGATTCGTCTGATAAGGTGAAGGAAGCAACGACTGCTGCCAAAAAGGATACAAAGCCACAGAAAGGAACGACATCTTTAAAAATGAGTGTTACTTCACTGGATGGAGATTGTTATATTATTGGAGGAATTACGGAGCAGCAGAATAAAGGTGCGGCATCAGCGAATAAGGCGGAAAACGGAACAACGAACAGTGAAGCAGAAGGAAGTGATGAATCGGGGAATTCAGGAGAGAATTCTTATAACGAAGAAGGAAGTTCAGGAAGTGGAGATGTTTCTGATGGAGGAGCTTCTTCTTCTGGTTCTTCCGGCAAGCAGGATGTTGCAAACGATGAAGAAGTTTCAGGTTCTTCCCATACGTGTACAATTTCGATCAGCTGCGCGACGATTCTTAATAACATGAGTGATTTAAAAAGTGGCAAGGAAGAATTTGTTCCTTCTGATGGATGGATTCTGGCAGCTTCCGAGGTAGAATTTACGGAAGGAGAGTCTGTACATGACGTATTACAGCGTGTATGTAAGGATGCAGGAATCCAGATGGAGTCTTCTTTTACACCGGCTTATAATTCAGCTTATGTGGAAGGAATTAATAATCTGTATGAATTCGACTGCGGACAGCTTTCCGGATGGATGTATAACGTAAATGGCTGGTTTCCTAACTACGGATGCAGTAAGTATACGGTACAGGACGGTGATGTGATCAACTGGGTTTATACATGTAATCTTGGTAAGGATGTTGGAGATAATTCGATGTATTAAGGATGTATGAAATAGAGATTTGATATAATAAAGACTTGATATAATAAAGATTTAATGTAATAGAAATTTGATGTAATGGAGATTTAATTTAGATGAAAGATACATTTTCGACATATCATCCTGTTTTAAATATGCTGTATTTTTGCGGAACGATCGGGGTGACGATGTTTGTTGTTCATCCTGTGATTCTGGCAATTTCATTTATATGCGCTGTTGCGTATTCCGTTGTTTTAAAAGGATGGAAAAAGACAGTAAAGTTTAATCTGCTCTTCTCATTACCGATGATGATCATTGTTGCCCTGATCAATCCGATGTTTAATCATTATGGAGTAACGATTATAGGATATCTTCATAATGGAAATCCGTTTACATTAGAAAGTTGTGTGTACGGTCTTGTGATGGCAGTGATGCTGGTATGTACTCTTGTATGGTTTTCCTGCTACACAGTTGTTATGACATCAGATAAGTTTATTTATCTTTTTGGAAGGATCATACCGGCACTTTCTTTAGTACTTTCCATGTGCCTTCGCTTTGTACCGAAGTTTATCAAAGAAGCATCTGTTATTTCTGATGGGCAAAAGTGTGTCGGGCGAAGTGTAGAGAATGGGAGCCTTATTAAGAGAGTAAAGCATGGAATTACAATTTTTTCGATTCTGGTTACCTGGTCTTTGGAGAATGCGATTGAAACATCGGATTCAATGAAGTGCCGGGGATATGGAGAGAAGGGCAGAACCGCCTTTTCCTTATATCATTTCGATAAAAGGGATTTTTTGTGCCTTATTTTTATGATCATTACATTCGGAGCAGCGATGTGGGGCTTTTCAAAGGGGTATGCATTTTGTTCTTATAATCCTCGGATTGTTGTAAAGGGAGTACCCTTTACAGCAGGCAGCCTGCTTGTCTTTGCCGCTTTTTTATTGTTTAGTATCATGCCAGCAGCGATGGAGATTTTAGACCGAAGGATGTGGAAGGCGAGAAGAGGACAGGTAGAAAGTGCAGCACCGGCTGGGTACCGTTTGTGGGAAGTTGAATAGCCGTATATACAGGAGATAAAAAGCAAGTTTGGAGGTGCAGGGTGACAGCGAATGGTTTGTCAGAAAAGAAAAATAGTATATTAGAAATCAATGATTTGTGTTTTGCTTATCCAGAAGAAAAAAAGAGGGCGCTAAATCATGTTTCTTTGCATGTGGAGGACGGGGAATTCCTTGGTGGATGTGGAAAGAGTACACTTCTGACACATTTAAAGACTCCCCTAACGCCGCATGGAAAGCGAAAAGGAGAGATTCTTTTTCAGGGAGTATCAATCGGGGAGATGAGTAACCGGGAGCAGAGTCAGAGGATTGGCTATGTATTACAGAATCCGGATAATCAGATCGTGACAGATAAAGTGTGGCATGAGCTGGCATTTGGTTTGGAAAGCCTTGGATACAGTAACGCAGATATCCGTATCCGGGTAGCGGAAATGGCAAGTTATTTTGGGATTCAGGACTGGTTTTATAAAAATGTATCGGAACTTTCTGGAGGACAGAAACAGCTTTTGAATCTGGCATCTATCATGGCCATGCATCCGGATATGCTGATTCTTGATGAGCCGACCTCTCAGCTTGATCCGATTGCAGCTTCTGATTTTTTGGAAACAGTAAAGAAGATTAATCGTGATCTTGGAACGACAATTATTCTTACGGAACATCGTTTAGAGGAAGTATTTCCTTCTGCTGACAGGGTAGTGGTCATGGATGAAGGGCAGATTTTATGTGTTGGCACACCGCCGGAAATCGGAGAAGAATTAAAGAAGCGCAATCATGAGATGTTTTTAGCTATGCCGGTACCGATGCAGGTTTATGCCAAAGTAGAGTCAGAGCAGCCCTGCCCGATTACTGTTCGTGACGGGCGAAAGTGGCTGGATATAGTTTGTAAGAAAAAAGGCATTTCACCAGCAAATGCATCTTCTTCATATAGAAAAGAGAGTGATTCCCAAAAAGGAAAATCTTCTTTTTCTAAGATTACAGAAAAGTTTACAGAAAAGTTTAAAGAGAAAAAAGAAGATATCATCTTAGCGTGTGATGATCTGTGGTTCCGCTATGATAAAGAACTGCCGGATGTCGTAAAGGGACTAAGCTTTTCCTTAAAAAGAGGAGAATTCTTTGCATTGCTTGGAGGAAATGGAACCGGGAAGTCAACAACACTTTCACTTTTGAGCCGTTTGAGAAAGCCATATCGTGGAAAAGTACTTTTAGAAGGTAAGGATATCCGTCGTTACAGCGATAAAGAACTGTTCCGCAATTTTCTTGGAGTACTGCCGCAAAACCCGCAGTCCCTTTTTGTAAAGAAAAGTGTGGAATTAGAACTGTTTGAAATGGTAGGCGGTGTAAAAGAGAAAAAGGATGAAGAATATCAGCTTGCCATGGATAAAAAGGATGCGGTGGAAGGAATCATTAAAGTAACACATTTGGAAGAATTACTGCATCGTCATCCGTATGACTTAAGCGGGGGAGAGCAGCAGAGGCTTGCCCTGGCTAAGATTTTGTTATTGCGGCCAAAGCTTTTGTTGATGGATGAACCGACCAAAGGACTTGACAGCTATTTTAAAAAAGAATTTGCCGGAATACTGGCATTACTCAAAGAGCAGGGCGTAACTGTTTTTATGATTTCTCATGATATTGAGTTCTGCGCTTCTTATGCAGACCGATGTGGTTTGTTTTTTGATGGAAATATTGTGGCATGTGGAACTCCGGGAGAATTCTTTGCCGGAAATAATTTTTATACAACAGCGGCAAACCGAATGGCTAGAAGGTATTTTCCCATGGCGGTTACCGGGGAGGACGTTGTGAAATGTCTTAAAAAAGGAGTGTGAACAATGGCAGACTGGAAATCAAGTCAGGAGTTCTTGAAAGAATTTTACGCTTCTCCAATCGTGAATGAAGATACGATTTCTGCAAAGATAAAGCGTATCTTTTTACCAAAAAGCAGGAAAGCTTCTGCTTTAAAAGAATTAGCAGGAGATTTGTCAGGAGAAGGCAGGGCAGGAGATGTCATTTTAGATAATGATATGTTTGAGATGGATACCGAAATCTGGAAAAAGCAGGAAAAACGCAGGCTTTCTGTTCGTACCAGAGTAAGTCTCTTTCTCTTGCTTGTAGCGATTCCCCTCACAATTGCTGTCGGATTTTATGTTATGGATGTTGCCGCCGTTGGCACAGTATTTGAAAAGATTTTTGGTCCAAGAAAGTATTATTTTATTAGCCTGGTAATCATTATATACTCGTTATTACCGTTTTTTATGGTATTTGAGGGACGAAAACCTCAGGTGAGAGAGCTAGTTGTTCTTGCAACAATGGTAGCATTGGCAACCGCCGGCCGGGCAGCATTTTTTATGATACCGAGCTTTAAGCCGATTATAGCAATCGTGATCATCAGTGCAATCGCATTTGGCGGCGAGGCGGGATTCTTAGTTGGTGCCATGACGATGGTAGTCAGCAATTTCTTATTTGGGCAGGGACCATGGACCCCATGGCAGATGTTTGCGATGGGTTTTATCGGATTTTTGTCAGGAATCCTTTACCGAATAGGACTGCTTCCGACCAAACGGCTCAGCCTTTGTATATATGGATTCCTTGTGACGGTGTTCATTTATGGAGGAATCATGAATCCAGCGGCTCTCTTTATGAGTGTGTATGATTTTACATGGGAAGGACTGCTTGCAATCTATATTTCAGGTATTCCGGTAGATCTTGTTCATGCCAGTTCTACATTTATTTTTCTGTGGATTGGAGCAAAGCCATTGTTGGAAAAGCTGCAGCGGATAAAAATAAAATATGATCTGATGAGATGAATAGCCGGGGCGTTTTTGAACTTTAGAAAGATTGCCAGAATGATGGGGCATTTTTGAAATAAGTATGGATGATAAGTATAGATAAAATGTATTCTTAGAAAGATTCTGAGAGTATACGAGATTGAAGGGGGAAACTATGCAGAAAATACCAGAATGTCGTTCCATGAATTTTTCAATTTATGAAGGGATGCTAAATCGTTATAAAGATAGTGAAGATATTAGAAAGTCTTATGAGTCACGAGGATTAAATGGACTGGAAGTGATTCGGGCAGGCGAGCCAGATGAAGGAAAGATTCTGCCGGATATGGTGAATGGGGTACATCTGTATTTTCATATTTTCTGGATGGACTGGTGGAAGGGGAATTATGAACGCCTAGATCAGGAATTTGATTCAAGAGAGCAGTGGCTGGAATACTTTGGAGGAATGAGCAGGGAATCTTATCTGAACAGTTTGCGGGACGATCTTGCCTATGCAGAACAAGTTGGAGCAAAGTATGTAGTTTTCCATGTTTCAGAAGTGACACTCCGGGAGAGCTATATTTATAAATACCGCTATACAGATAAAGAAGTGATTGATGCAAGCTTAGAGGTCATCAATACCCTCCTTGATGAAAAAGAATATCCATTCGACTTTCTTGTAGAGAATCTCTGGTGGAGCGGGCTTACCTTGAAAAATGTCCGCCTTACCCGCCGGCTTATAGAAGGAATGCATACACAAAAAAAGGGAATCATGCTCGATACCGGACATTATATGAATACAACAACACAGCTAAAGACTCCAGAAGATGCCGTAGCATATCTGAATAAAATGATAGACAAATACGAAAAAGCACAGATGCTCCACTGGTTTAAAGGAATGCACCTGCAGCTGTCACTTGGAGGGGATTATGTAAGAAAACAGCGAAAAGAATGGAGAGAACATCCGATAGACTTTGATAAGATTCCATTTTATGAACTATTTCGCCTTGCATATGACCATGCCTGTCATATTGATCTGCATCAGCCTTTTATCGGAGAAGGTGTCCGGGAATTTGTAGAGCGCGTAGCACCAAAGTATATCACGCTGGAATATCAGCAAAACAGCCGGGAAGAATATGAACAATTCGTAGAAACCCAAAGTAAAATTTTGAAATGGATTACGATTCATTAAGAGAAAACAGACGAAAAAAGAAACCATACCATATCCCATCTGCTCTGTAGTCGCTGTGTTTAAGATGCTCATCCGCATCTTAAACTCGCTCCGAAGCCACATCTGGGATATGGTATGGTTTCTTTTTTTGTCTATACGAAATCTACAAATTAGTAGTTATAGTAATTCGGAATATCCATGTCCGTTTACCAAAGCATCGATTTTCTGACCACTCTTACAATATGGGCAGTCATGCTTATCATATGTATGGTAAGTAGGAATATCATTTGGAGTAAACAGCGCATTAACAGGAAGATTACCATATTCAGAAAGCGTACTAAATATTGCTGAAATTCCCTGCAGTTTGCCACCATAGTACTCGATACATTCCCAGCTTCGGTTGATTGTGATTCCAGTTGTGACAGATGCCATTAAAATAATGATATTTCTATCTTTAATCATTGGCTGGATGTTTTTGCGGAAGAACATCTGACCATCTGAATCTATTTCTGGAGTAACAATATAGATAGATTTATGCTGGTTGTAAGAGAAGAATCCGCTCTCTGTAAGCTTTTCTGCTAAAAATGCACCGATTACTTCTGTTCCGTCAAGACATACGATGGTATCGACGACGGTATTATGTTTATAAAGTGGAACTAACGCTCTTGCAGCTTCTTCTGCATTAGACTGACGTACTTTTAATGTTGTCATATCTAAAAAGTAGTTGACATGAGAATGCTTTGTTGCGAAATGTCCCGGATAGGCAGAAAGATGTAGATTACAGGCTTTTGAACGAAATTGAATTTTGCGGTTTTCCATAAGATGTCCTCCTCCTTTATTGTGAAAGAATTGTTTATTTTGTTTATTATACCTTTTTTGTGTGAAAAAATAAAGGAGTATTTGTGCAAAATTACAGGCTTTTCTTGACAGTTTATAATTTCTTTCTGATTTTTTGAAAATACTTCGTGGTATGCATATACAGTTGTATAAAATGAAAGGGAGTGCTATTAGTTTGTGAAAAAAGTTTGACAAAAATAGTTCAAAATTGATTTTGGATACTATATCTTTGATTTAAAAAAGACAGGAGGAGAATATAAGCGAGAGAAGAAGAATGATGGAAATATGAGTGAAATTATGAAGAAAAACGGAAGATATTTGATAGAATGAGAATATTTTGTATAAAATGACGAAAAAATAGAAAAACCAACTAGTAATTGAATGTCAAAATACGTTAAAATTATAACGAAATAAAAATGGACATATAAAACAAAAATAGAATTTTAAAGATAAAATAGAGAAAAACAGGAAAAATACACAAGCGTTCCTGAAAAAAACAGGAGATTCAGAAAGAAAATTGAAAGAATTGTTAAAAAATTTGCAAATAGGCAGAATGTTCATTTTGTTTAGTGGAATGGGCAAAATAAAATAAATGTTAAATAACTAACAGAAAATGGTTGCTAACATGATAATAATTTGTTATTATTACATAGAATGAAAGAGCAACAAGGTATACAATATAGCATTTTTATGGAGGAAAGAATATGGGTAATTCAAAAATGAATGCCAGAGAGCGCATTGATTATCTGTTTGATGACCACAGTTTTGTGGAAGTTGGTGGATATGTTTCCGCTCGTAATACCGATTATAATCTCGGTGCAAAGAAAGTAGAAGGTGATGGTGTTATCACTGGATACGGAGTTATTAATGACCGCATGGTTTATGTTTACAGTCAGGATGCTTCCGCACTTGGAGGTTCCGTAGGTGAGATGCATGCGAAGAAAATTGCTTCCCTTTATGATCTGGCGATGAAAACAGGCGCGCCAATCATTGGAATGCTGGATTGTGCAGGACTTAGATTACAGGAAGCGACAGATGCCCTTCACGCTTTTGGAACGATTTTTAATAAGCAGGCACAGGCATCTGGAATGATTCCACAGATTTCTGCAGTATTTGGAATGTGTGGAGGAGGAAGTGCCGTAATGTCCGCTATGTCTGATTTTACATTGATGGAGAAGGAGAACGGCAGTCTCTTTATCAACAGTCCGAATGCATTAGCGGGGAATGAAGAATCCCGTCAGAATACGGCAGGAGCACAGTTCCAGTCTGAGCAGGCTGGTAACGTAGATTTTGTATGTGAGACAGAAGAAGCACTTCTTGACCAGCTTCGTATTCTCGTTGATGTACTTCCTTCTGATTATGAAGCAGAAGATGTTTACTTTGATAACGATGATGATTTAAATAGGGTTATTCCTGAGTTAAATGATGCCGCATATGATGCCGCTTACATTTTAAAATCTATTTCTGACAACAATATGTACATAGAGACAAAGGCAGCCTATGCCAAAGAGATGGTAACTGCATTTATCCGTCTGAATGGAGAGACAGTAGGTGCGGTTGCAAACCAGCCAGTAGATGGTGAGTCCGTTTTAACAAGAAATGGTCTTGAAAAAGCAGAAAGATTTATTAAGTTCTGTGATGCATTTTCGATTCCTCTTCTTACTGTAACGAACGTGACAGGACTTCGTGCCAACGCACATGAAGAGAGAAAGCAGGCGCTCGCATTAGCGAAGTTTACGACAACACTTGCACAGGTTAGTGTACCTCGTATTAATCTCATTGCAGGCGAGGCTTATGGAACTGCAGCGGAAGTAATGAATTCTAAAGCTATCGGAGCTGACTTTGTTCTGGCATGGCCACAGGCATCTGTAGGAATGATGGATGCAGAACAGGCAGTTCGTATCATGTATGCAGAGGAAATCAATACAGATAAGAATAAGACAGCACTTATCGCAGAGAAAACTGCGGAATATGCAGAAGGACAGAGCAGTGCATTAGCAGCTGCAAAGAGAGGATATATAGATGACATCATCGAGCCGGACGCAACAAGAAAGCGTCTTATCGCTGCTTATGAAATGCTTTACGGAAAGAAAGTAACTCCAGTGACAAAGAAGCATACGGCAGTATAGTGAGGTGAGAGTATGAACGTATTTGAACAAGCCTTATTAAATACTTTGATGGGTATGGGAACTGTATTTGCAGTACTGATTTTCATTTCTTTATTGATTTCTCTTTTTGTATATATCCCATCTATTGAAAGAGCGTTAAAGAATCGTTCTTCTAAGAAAGAGAAAAAGGCTGCGCAGGAAGAAAGACCGGCTCCAAAGCGTCCGATTCTTGAAGAAGTTGTGGAAGAAGAGGAACTTGTGGATGATGGTGAACTTGTCGCAGTAATCACAGCGGCAATCATGGCAGCGAATGGAGGAGCAGCAGTCAGTGCAGATAAGTTGGTCGTTCGTTCAATCAAGAGAGTGAAGAGAAGATAGCAAAAATGTATTCTTGGAATCTTTTTATAAAGTTTTGAAAAGTTAGCTATAGAAAGATTTTAGAAGTACATAAAATCATTCAGGAGGATTTACAATGAAAAATTATAGAATTACAGTTAATGGTGTTGCTTATGATGTAGCAGTAGAAGAATTAGGTGCAGGAGAAGCAAGTGCAGCGCCGGTAAGTACACCAGCAGCCGTTCCGGCTCCAGCTAAGAAAGCTGCCCCAAAGACTTCCGGAAGTGCCGGTGCCGTAAAGATTACAGCACCAATGCCAGGTAAGATCGTAGCAGTAAAGGCACAGGCAGGTGCTTCTGTAAAGAAGGGCGACGCTGTTCTTGTATTAGAGGCTATGAAGATGGAGAATGAAATCTGTGCAGCACAGGATGGTGTTATCGCAAGTGTGGAAGTAGCAGTTGGAGATATGGTAGAAGGCGGAGATGTACTGGCTACAATGAACTAGAGCATATTTGCAAAATAAAACGGAGGAAGATTTATGAGTTATGTTGTAGAGACAATGACGAATCTCGCAGCACAGACCGGATTTGCATTCTTAAAGCCAGGTAACTTCATTATGATACTGGTTGCTTTAGTCTTCTTATATCTGGCCATTGCCAAAGGATATGAGCCACTTTTGTTAGTGCCGATTTCTTTTGGTATGCTGCTGGTTAACTTATATCCGTCCATTATGGAAGAAGGCGGATTATTACATTATTTTTATTTATTAGATGAATGGAGTATTCTCCCTTCACTGATTTTCTTAGGCGTTGGAGCACTAACAGACTTCGGTCCGCTGATTGCCAATCCAGCAAGTTTCTTGCTGGGGGCTGCGGCGCAGTTTGGTATTTACAGCGCGTATTTCCTTGCAATGCTTATGGGATTTAACGGAAAGGCAGCAGCAGCAATTTCCATTATTGGTGGAGCCGATGGTCCTACTTCTATTTTCCTTGCCGGAAAGCTTGGGCAGACAGACTTGATGGGACCAATTGCGGTAGCGGCATATTCTTATATGTCACTTGTACCAATTATTCAGCCACCGATCATGAAACTCCTTACTACAGAAAAGGAACGTCAGATTAAGATGGAACAGTTAAGAACCGTTACAAAAACAGAGAAAATTATGTTCCCTATCGTTGTAACAGTTGTTGTATGTCTGATTCTTCCTACAACAGCACCATTAGTTGGTATGCTGATGCTCGGTAACCTTTTTAGAGAGTCCGGCGTAGTAAAACAGCTTTCAGAGACAGCGTCTAACGCTCTTATGTACATCGTAGTTATTATTCTTGGTACATCCGTTGGTGCGACAACAAGTGCAGAGGCATTCTTAAATGTCAGCACAATCAAGATTGTAGTATTAGGTCTTGTAGCTTTTGCTGTTGGTACTGCAGCAGGTGTCCTGTTTGGTAAACTTATGTGTAAGGTTACAGGTGGTAAGGTAAATCCATTAATTGGTTCTGCCGGGGTATCTGCCGTTCCTATGGCAGCCCGTGTATCCCAGAAAGTTGGTGCGGAAGCAGATCCATCAAACTTCTTACTGATGCATGCGATGGGACCAAACGTTGCCGGAGTTATCGGTACAGCGGTAGCAGCCGGAACATTTATGGCGATTTTTGGAGTATAATTTAGAATTATTTGATTATTTAAAATTCATTATTTATAGGGCTATAATCTGTAAAAAATGTTACAGGGGATATTTATAAATAGTTTACAAGTTGAATTTTAGATAATAACAGTTGTAAGCGCAAATAGTTACGTGATTTGAAATAAAAGGAGATATTATGGCCGAAATTAAGAAAAAACCGGTTAAAATAGTAGAAACCGTTCTCCGTGACGCACATCAGTCTCTGATTGCTACAAGAATGACAACAGAGGAGATGCTGCCAATCGTAGATAAGATGGATCAGGTTGGTTATCATGCAGTAGAATGCTGGGGAGGTGCAACATTTGATGCCTGCCTGCGTTTCTTAAAGGAAGACCCATGGGAGAGACTTCGTAAATTAAGAGACGGCTTCAAAAATACAAAGTTACAGATGTTATTCCGCGGACAGAACATTTTAGGATATAAGCCATATCCGGATGATGTTGTAGAATATTTCGTACAGAAGTCTATCGCAAACGGAATTGATGTCATTCGTATCTTTGACTGTTTAAATGACCTTAGAAACTTACAGACAGCGGTAAATGCAACAAAGAAAGAGGGAGGACATGCGCAGGTTGCCCTTTCTTATACAATTGGTGATGCCTATACATTAGATTACTGGAAAAATACAGCGAAAAATATCGAAGAAATGGGTGCAGATTCCCTTTGTATCAAAGATATGGCAGGTCTTTTAGTGCCGAATGAAGCAACTCGCCTTGTAACTGCATTAAAGCAGGCAACAGACATTCCTATCGAACTTCATACACACTATACAAGTGGTGTCGGTGGAATGACTTACTTAAAAGCAGTAGAAGCAGGAGTCGATATCATTGATACAGCCATATCTCCATTTGCAATGGGAACAAGCCAGCCGGCAACAGAAGTTATGGCTGAAACATTCCGCGGTACAGAATTTGATACAGGATTTGACCAGAAGCTTTTAGGCGAGATTGCAGACTATTTCCGCCCAATACGTGAGAAATATCTGGCAAATGGTTTAATGAGTCCAAAGGTACTTGGCGTAAATATCAAGACGTTAATGTATCAGGTACCGGGAGGAATGCTTTCCAACCTCGTATCTCAGTTAGAGCAGCAGGGCGCATCTGATAAGTTCTATGAGGTATTAGAGGAAGTGCCAAAGGTACGTAAAGATTTCGGTGAACCACCATTAGTTACACCGTCCAGTCAGATTGTCGGAACGCAGGCTGTATTAAATGTACTTACCGGAGAGCGTTATAAAATGATTACAAACGAGTCAAAAGCCCTTCTTCGTGGAGAATACGGTCAGACCGTAAAACCAATGAATAAAGAAGTACAGAAAAAGGCAATCGGCGATGAAAAGCCAATTACCTGTCGTCCAGCCGACCTTCTTGAACCGGAATTATCTAAGATCGAGGCAGAGATGAGCCAGTGGAAAGAACAGGACGAAGATGTGCTTACATACGCATTGTTCCCACAGGTAGCAACCGAATTCTTTAAATACAGAGCGGCACAGGAGAATAAGATTGATCCTGCAAAAGCCGATGTAAAGAATGGAGCATATCCGGTGTAGGATTGGATTGATTTAGATTAAAAACAGACGAACCCCCGCAACTTTATAGATAGCACATGTGAAGATTTCGCTGCGTAGAAAATGCTCAGCCGCATTTTTACTTGCTCCGACATCACATTTGCTATCTATAAAGTTGTGGGGGTTCTGTTTTTTAACCTAAACTTGCCGGAAATGGATAGGTGAAGCTATCGTATTAGCTGCCTTGTTAAGTATATTATAATCTATGATTGCAGTATTACCAAATGAAAGAATTATAGCCATTAACGAGATTGAATTTTGTTTAAAAGAGCATCCTGCAAAATCTGTGAAAAGTTTAAATTCAATCGCAATGCTTCGTTATTCAACCATTCAGGGATTGTTAAAGTTTTTTTGATAGATTTATTATGATACTTTCGATTATATTCCAAATAATCATATGGGATGATTACGACAACTCCATCATCAACATGTGTGATGTTAGACGGTTCTGGAAGTTCTTTATGGTTGTTAATGTCATCAGTTAAGATAAGTCCTAAAGCATCTATAGCCATATCATAGGCTTCTTGCATATTTTCTCCCTGAGTTAGACATTCGGGAAAGTCAGGAAAAGTCACCCAATAACCGCCTTCTTCTGCAATATGAAATACAGCAGGATAAAATAATTTTTTCATAATGGATACCTCCAATGTATGTGAGTTATTATAGATGAAATAAGGCTATTTTAAGCCCGCTTGTTTTAGGATGGCATCTTCTAGTCTTTTTTTTAAATCTTTGCTATGAAGAGGAACTGTTGTTTGTTTGCCAGTTTTAAAATTCTTCATTTTCACATGGGAACCATTTTGACTTATTTTTATGAAACCATTTTTTTTTAATAATCTTATCATTTCTTTTGGTTTCATTGGCATAGTATGCCACCCCTTTCTATAATTATATTATAATACGTATAGTATACGTGTGTCAAGAACTCGGTGATACAACTGGTGAGGAATAGTATATCATATTTAAGAAGAAAAACAACTAATAAATGTAAAAAAATATAAAAAATGTAATTTTTAAAATGAAAAATTTTTGATAAAAATACAGAGATATGGTAAAATGAAGTATCAAAAGATAGTCAGGGGGAGATACAATGAATAACGCAGTTTCATATGCTATGGATAGTCAGGTGATTTTTCAGATGTTTTTTTCAATTGTATGTATAGCGGCAGCTATAGGTGTATCCATTTTGGTTCTTCGCTTTATGAGGAAGTTTATAGATTTTTTGTTACAATAGGGGTAATAGAAGTAAGGAAGGGATATTAGGTCCCTTCCTTTAAAAATTTTAAAGAAAATTTTTGGCGATGTCATCTAAAGTTCTGGAGATTTTTGAAAAATCCTGGTTTAAATCTAATGCAAGAACAGAAATCTGATTTCCGCTCATATGGTAGGTGTTATTAGGAATAATATCTTCATCGGTTTGTGCATAAAGAAGCATTCCTGATACAGTATGTTCATAGTTTCTCAATTCAAATTCCTTATTTTTTACATAGGTAAAAATCTGATAAAGATTATTGGAATGCAGAGTATGTATTCCGTATTGTTGCTGGGTCATATGCGAATAATATTTGGCATCAATAATAAGTATGTTATTGTTTTTGGATAACATAATATCTGTCTGCATCCTAGGAAGCATTTGATTTTCAGTATCATCAAGCTGCCATGCAATTTGTGATGCATTGGCGGTGAGTTCTGGATGTTCTTTCCGATAATATTCAAGCAAGAATTTTTCATATAAGCGACACATTCGTTGTCCGTCAAAAAAATCCATGAGTTTAGTAGTGCCGTTATTTTGTGTTGTCAGAAGACCCTTATAGACTAGATAGCACATACCGATTAACATTTGATAGTTTTGATTAGAGCGATTATACTGTTGATTCCAATTTACAAAATGCAGGTCAATTTCATTAACGTCAGAAAAAAATAGCAATAGTTTTCTTAGACTCTTTTTTCGGCTGTTTGTAATATTCGCTTTAAGAAGCAGTAATACAGTGGATTTAATAATTTGGTTAAATTGTATATTGGTTGAGAATTCATCATAGGTACAAATCATTTGTTTTTTGAGCATTGTCTGGGTCTTGATGGATTCTGAAATGTTAAGTTTTCCCTGTAGTGTAGAAAGAGATTCGGATTTTGATACATAATCTCTTCTTAAACCATGTTTTAATTGAATACCAATTCCTTTATCAAGAATCGCTGCACATAATTCTGCAGTATTATGAAAGTTTTCTGTTGCTAAGTCTTTGTAATTCTCTGCCTGTAATGTTTGAAAAGCATAGGACAGCATATAGTAAATATTTTGAATGGGAATCATTTGACGGTACTCCTTAATCTATCAGACCAGTCGATGATTTTTTCAGGTTCATCAAACCAATATTCTTTTAAAAGAGGAATCAATTCATATTCTATAATGGATGTAAGTGTTTGGACAGTAGCTGTTTTGGCAGTTAGTCCACAAAAATAGCTATGCCCGATACAAAATCCTTCTCCAAGAGAAATATCTGCTGCTATTTTTGAATTTAATTGTTTTATGCAAGAAATCAATTTTTTAAAAGCGTCACTTTTTAAAGAATCTTGGTAAGTCTGAAAACCAATAGTATTAAATCCCGGTTTCATAGTAAAAAATGAAAAACGTCGTCTTAAAGCATAATCTAACATGGCAAGGCTACGATCAGCAGTATTCATCATGCCGATAATATATACATTGGGTGGTACAGAAAAATTCTCATCAGAATATAATAACTGGAGTTCAATACCACGTTTGTCTTTTTCAATCAACATAAATAATTCACCGAATATTTTACTTAAATTACCGCGATTGATTTCATCAATAATAAAGAAATAATCATTTTCATCGTCATCCTCAGCAAGTTTGCAGAATTTGTAAAAAGATCCCTTTTTGATTGTAAATCCATTTTCTGTCGGACGATATCCCTCAATAAAATCTTCATAGGAATAGCTCTGGTGGAACTGAATCATTTGAACACGGTCAGGATTTTTTGAACCAATAATAGAATAGGCAAGACGTTTGGCAGTAAATGTTTTTCCAACACCAGGTGCACCCTGTAAAATGATATTTTTCTTCATTTTTAAGACATTTACCAATGTTTCATAATCTTGCTCACTCATATATACATCGGAAAGAAAATCAGCAGAAGAATATTCTGGATAGTCTACTTCAGGTTGTGTATCTACATCATCCAATTCATCAGGAGTAAAGATAGTAATAAGTTTTTCGATATAGTCAGTATATGGGGTAATATCAGTTAAGCGTTTGGCAACAGACTTACCGGGATGTTCCCATTCGCTAATTTGAAGCCACTTTACGGTACGGATATTTTTATATTCCTGGCGAGAATCATCAAAAATATAATCTCCGGTGACAATACCTTTACCAACAAGAGTATTACTTCGCTTTGCAAAAACGACATCATTGATCGCCAGCTTGTTTGCAAAATTCCATGCCATTAAAGCCTGATTCTTTCGAGAGGTACTGTTGTCATAAGTGCTTATCAATTCCTGACGAAGAGATTCCTTAGAATCATATTGAGAATAATCTCCTATGTCATCCATGCCGAGAACCATAATTTCTTTTTGCTGGCATTCCATCCAACTGGTATCGTCAAAGACCGTGTACATCCAGTAGTGAAGTTTATGTTTTTTGTCGGAAAGCGTATTAGTTTCAGAATCATTAGATTTATTATTGTGATTAGTGGATCTTCCCCAAATATGACCAAAAACAATACCAGGAATATTACATTTTTTTGAAAACAGTGCGATTTGTCCCATGCGTATAAAAGGAATCTCGCTTGGTGTTTGATTTAGAAAATGTAATACATCCAATTGTATATCTTGTCCATAAAATGGTGCAAACAATATTGGAAATAACATTTGATAATATTTCATTCGCCATACTGTATTAATTCCAGAAATATGTTCCAGTTGTTTGTAGAGTTGTTCATAATCTGCTGTGGAATTTAAAGGACCAAAGGAAGATATTATTTCAGCACCTGCTACCAAATCATTACGTATTTCTTCTGCCTTTTGGATTGCCTCATTTTCAGTAAGCTTTACAGGTTTTGCAGGTGAGCCACAAGTCCAGCTTTGTGTTTTTTTGTGAAAGAAAAGTCCAAATTTATAAGCTGCTCCACCGGCAATACTTCCAAATATTTCGCGCATATCTTTGTCCATTTCAAGTACATAACAAAGATTCAATTTATTTCCTTTGTCATTGTAAAATAAAGAAGTTAATAATTCTTTACCTGAAAGAGATTTTAAGTGTTCTATTCCAAAATGATTTATAAAATTTTCATGTAAAGTATCTGCTTTGCGAATAAACGCGATCCATTCCGGTTTTTGTGCCTCGTTATAAAACCATTCAGGAGAGTATTTTCCTGATTCGTTTTCTGTTATCTGAATGTTTGACATGTTATACCTCCGAGTCTATAAGTTTAAAATCAGTATACCATGTAACGATATTGCTGTCATAGATTATGAAAAATATGTTTGAGTCTGGGGAAAGAAGAGCTAATGAAAATAGTTGGATATATTATGCATCAACCTGTGAATATTTTTGTTTTCGTCTTAGCGAACCTATAATAGAATAGATTTATCAAACGAGGGGAGAAAAAGTATGAAGAAAAGAAAGATTTTGCATCGGCTATTGGTATTTGTATTGACAATAGCGATGCTCGCAGGAATTTGTCCACAGGGAATCCATATTGCAGATGTCCCGTTAACATTACCCGAAGTAAAAGCAGCGGATACCATAGGTAATCCTAAAATTGAAGAGGATACTACGATGACAGCCGGACAAAAAGTTACTTGGGATTGTATTTATTTTGGAAGTTACCCGCAAAGTGAGATTACATCGAAAGATGGAAGTGTTTATAATAAACTGAAGAATGCGACAAGTTGGGACAATAATGATACTACTATTGATGGTGTTAAATACCGAAAGTTAAAGGGAGAAGATGCGATATAACATGCTTACAGTGGGGGTAGTGAACAGTATTATGATTGGAATGATGATTATACTACGTATCACTACTTTAAATATGAACCTATTAAATGGAGAGTATTAAACAAAGATAATAATGATGTTTTCCTTCTTTCGGATATTGCTTTGGATGATCAGCGTTATAATGAAAAATGGGCAACCATAACCTGGGAAAAAAGTAGTATGCGAAGTTGGATAAATGGTTATAAAGCATCTGAAAATCAATCAGAGATAGATTACAGTAATAAGAATTTTATTGACACAGCATTTTCTACTGCACAAAAAAACGCAATTAAGACAACAAAAGTAGAAAATAGGAACAATATTCACTATGGAAGTGCCGGTCAGGGTGGAAATGACACTTCAGATAAAATATTCTTACTTTCAGAAAGGGAAGTATATAATACGGATGATGCAAAAAAATATGGATTTGTATTAGATGGAGAGGTATATGATGAGGCTAGAAGATGCAAATGCAGTACGTATGCTTATGCTATGGGTACATGGAGAAATATAGAAGATTCGGAATACAATGGAAATGCATTGTGGTTCCTTCGTTCGCCAGGTGGCTCTTGTTATGGGGATGTAACAGCTGTGTATGATTTCGGTCGTGTCAATAGTGGAGGCACCAGTATTTTTTCTGATCATAGCGTTCGTCCAGCGATACATTTAGATCTTTCTTCTATAGATACTGCTAATATATATGCAGGAACCGTATGCTCTGATGGAACCGTAAATGAAGGAAAGAAAGAAGATACAGACAATATAGCAAGCCCTCTACAAAAATCCGGTGAATTTAAGTTTGAAACAAGTTTACATAAGATTGTTAATACATCAGGAGGAGATAAGAAAACAGCAAAATATATCTATGATTACGATGAAAACTGGTTCTTTACTCCAAGTACGACTTATCAGCATGGGCTTACAAAGATGTCGATTCGTGGGGCAGTGGCCGGATATGGGGTGATGGATGATCCACATTCTATAGACACGAATATAAAGTATCTGATGGCCGGGACTGATAAGAATTCGTTAGAATTTACGAATTATGAAAGTTCTTATCCCGATCCTAAAACAAATACGATTGGCTATGCGATTAGCAGTAAAAATATTAAAAACAGTGCTGGTAAAACAGCCTCTCTTCTTATGGTTACAGTTCGCGGCGGCGGATATATGGATGAATGGGGAGGAAACTTTAATCTTGGAACAAAAGATGAACATCAAGGTTTTAATGAGGCAGCTCTGCAGGTTAGAGATGGCATTAAAAAGTATGTAGAAAAATATAAAGACAAGCTGCCATATGAATTAAAAGTATGGATTTCCGGGTACAGCAGAGGAGCAGCTACAACAAACCGCGTAGCTAAAATGTTGGATGACGGTGCGGTAGAAGGTCTTACACGAGATAATATCTATGCCTTTTGTTTTGAATGTCCGCAGAACACGACAAAAACACAAAGTTATGTAGAGAGTGATAAATATAAAAATATTGTAAGTATAGTCAATTCGGTTGATTTAGTACCAAAAGTAGCAATGAGTGGGTTTGAATTTAAAAGATATGGAACAGTATATCAATTACCAAATATTCGCGCGCTAGCTGATTACGGGATTGCAAGGGCCAAAATGGTCAAATGTTATACAGATTTGATTACATATAATAAATTAGCCCTAGGAGCGAGAATGTATGATTGGACGGAGAAAGAAGTGAAAAACTTATATCTTCCAATGCAGGCGGTGGTATATTTAACGAAAGAAGGGCTTGCGCAGGCTTCTATGATGGATAAGCTGATGGATGATTTATGCGATGTTGCAGTGAATAGAGAAAATTATTATATGAGGCTGCAGGCAAATATGATTAGTGGAATGGCAGGAGTATTAGGAAAGAACAGTGGATTGGATACCGGAGCCCTTGCAGTGACAATTGCAAGAGTGATACCAGGACTTGCTGCAAAGCATCCTCTTGATAATGCATATTTGCTAACACATTTAATACCTATTGATGAAAATGGTCAGAAAATCGTATGTATCCCTGAAGATGCTGACTACAAAGAGGATTTAAAAGCAACGGATAACGGAACAATGACATATACCGTTATGAATCAGAATCTGGAAACTAATGAATGTAGCCAGGTAAAAAGTTATGTTGATATTCCGATAAAAGAAGGAGAAGTTTACAAAAGTACATTTGAAACAGATACAGAAAGTTCTACAGAAACGCTTAAAAATGTCAGTGGAGATGAAGTACAGCCTTCGATAGAAAAAGGTGCTTCCGAAGATATTAAAAAACAGGTAAATGTTACTGCGCAGTCAGGTGGAAGTGTTACAGGTGGCGGAAGCTATACGATCAGCGAATATGCAAAGGTAACTGCAGAGCCAGAAACTAATTATACATTTGCAGGATGGTATGAAAATGATAATCTGATTTCAAAAGAAAAAGAATACCGCTTCTGTGTTCAGAATAACAGAAACCTGTCAGCACATTTTTCAAAAAATGCAAATCAGGGAACCCAGAAACCGTCCAGCAACACAACAAAACCATCTGGTAACACAACAAATGCTCCATCTATAAAACCTTTTAAAGCAACCGGAAAGCCAAAACAGATTGCCGCAGGCAAAAAGGTGAACTTAAAGGCTGAAATCGGGCTGCCAGACAGCATAACAAAACAGTTAACCTGGAAGTCAAGCAATACCAAGGTAGCAACTGTCAACGCAGATGGTGTTGTAACAGTGAAAAAGAAAACCGGAGGAAAGAAAGTTACAATAACAGCATCAAACGATAAGATAAAGGTTTCCGCATCCTGGAAAGTAACTTCCATGAAAGGAATCGTAAAGAAGGTAAAAATTACAGGAACTAAAACTGTTAAAGCAGGAAAAAGCCTGAAATTAAAAGCGAACGTAACCGCTACGAAAAAAGCGAATAAAAAGTTACAGTGGACATCCTCCAACGCGAAATATGCTACAGTCAATGCCAAAGGCGTAGTCAAAACTAAAAAGGTTGCCAAAGGAAAAACTATAAAAATCACAGCGATGGCAACCGACGGAAGTAACAAAAAAGCAACCTTTAAAGTCAAGGTAAAGTAGTCATATAAGATAAAATAATCATAAAGCTTAAAGTTATTATTTTTTAACCACTTCTTCTCTAACAGCCAGTAAAATGACTTTGGAGAGCCAACAAACAGAAAATGAAAAAGGATACTCCCCTCAAGATGTAATGTCGGAGTGAGTGAAAATGCGACTGAGCATTTTGCTCGAACGACTATCTTTACAGCTTGAGGGGAGTATCCTTTTTCATTTTCGTCTGTTTATCCGCAAAATCCATTTTACTTCTCTCTCATTTTATGTTATGTTTATATACGATTATGCCATTTTTTATGGCTGTTTTTTGAGTGTAGAGAATGGAACAAAAAAACAATAAGACATAATATATTTTTTGAAGGAGTTGTAAACGAGAATGTCAGAGATTTATTTTGACAATGGCGCGACCACAAGGGCGCTGCCGCAGGTGCGTGAGATTATGGATGAAGTACTTGAGAAGGAGTACGGCAATCCATCTTCTATGCATATGAAAGGATTTGATGCAGAGAAGTATGTCAATCATGCGAAAGAGATTATTGCAAAGAGCCTGAAAGTTGATTCAAAGGAGATTTATTTTACTTCTGGTGGTACAGAGGCGAATAATCTTGCATTGATCGGTACTGCATTTGCAAATAAAAGAGAGAGAAAGCACATTATTACAAGCTGTATTGAACATGCTTCTGTATATAATCCATTATCTTTTTTGGAAGATGAGGGATTTGAAGTGACCTATCTTCCTGTCGATGAACATGGAATCGTAGATTTAGAGGCATTAAAGAAGGCGCTTCGTAAAGATACATTGATGGTTTCTATTATGTGCGTGAATAATGAGATTGGTGCCATCGAACCGGTTGAGGAGATTGGAAAGATTGTAAAGTCTTTTGATCCAAAGATTTTATTCCATACCGATTGTATTCAGGCATATGGTAAGTTGAATTGTTACCCTAAGAAATGGAAAGCAGATATGATTTCTGTAAGTGGGCATAAGATTCACGGCCCAAAGGGAATCGGATTTATTTATATTAAGAATGGAACAAAGATAAAGCCAATCATCTGGGGTGGAAATCAACAGAAGGGAATGCGTTCCGGAACAGAAAATGTACCGGGAATTGCAGGGCTTGGTAAGGCGGCAGAGTTGATTTATGAGAATCATGAGGAAAAGATCGCACATATCAGAGAGATAAAAGATCATTTTATAAAAAGAGTGATGGAAGAGATTCCAGATGTGAAGGATAATTCCGGAGATGCTCCGCATGTGGCGAGTATCAGCTTTTTAGGAGTAAGAAGTGAAGTGCTTCTTCACGCATTAGAAGAACGTGAGATTTATGTATCAGCGGGTTCTGCCTGTTCATCTAATAAACCGGAAGTCAGCGGTACTTTGAAGGGCATTGGTCTTACAAAGGAATACTATGAATCGACGCTTCGTTTTTCATTCTCTATTTTTAATACGGTAGAAGAAGCAGATATTTGTGTGGAAGCGTTAAAAGAACTGTTGCCGATGCTTCGGAGATTTACAAGACGATAAAACAATTAGAACATAATGTACTCTCGGAATCTTTTTGAGCTTGATTTTGTGACAAAAAAGACTACGAGAGTACATCATATAAAAAAGGAGATATTTATGAAATTCAAAGCATTTTTGATTAAATATGCAGAAATTGGAATCAAGGGAAACAATCGCCGTTTCTTTGAAGATGCCCTTGTCCGTCAGATGAAATATGCATTAAAACCAGTAGGAGACTTTTCTATCAGAAAGGAATCTGGACGTATTTTTGTACATGCCAATGAAGAGTATGATTTTGATGAGGCGGTGGAAAGCTTAAGCCATGTATTTGGTATTGCAGGTATTTGTCCAATTGTAGTAGAAGAAGATAAAGATTTTGAAAAGATTGCGGAAGTCGTAGAAAAATATGTAGATGAAGATTATGCAGATAAGCATTTTTCTTTCAAAGTACATGTAAGAAGAGCAGACAAGAAGTATCCAATTCCGTCTATGGAAGCAGCTGCCCGTCTTGGAGAGAGATTATTAGAGAAGTTTGAGGACTTAAGTGTTGACGTGCATAATCCAGATGTTATGCTTACAGTCGAGATTCGTGATAAGGTTTACATTTATTCCAGAGAGATTCCGGGACCGGGTGGAATGCCGGTTGGTACAAACGGAAGAGCAATGCTTCTTCTTTCCGGTGGTATCGACAGCCCGGTAGCTGGTTACATGATTTCCAAGCGGGGTGTAAGTATTGACGCAACTTACTTCCATGCACCTCCTTATACAAGTGAGAGAGCGAAACAGAAAGTAGTAGATCTTGCAAAAGAGATTGCAAAATATACAGGTCCTATCACATTACATGTTGTAAACTTTACAGATATTCAGATGGCAATTTATGAGAAATGTCCTCATGATGAATTGACAATCATTATGCGTCGTTACATGATGAAGATTGCAGAACATTTCGCAAATCAGGATAACTGTCTTTCCCTCGTTACAGGTGAGAGTATCGGACAGGTTGCCAGTCAGACGATGCACAGTCTGTACGTAACGAATGAAGTCTGTCAGATGCCGGTATTCCGTCCTTGTATCGGACTTGATAAGAATGAAATCGTAAAAGTTGCAGAAAAGATTGGAACATATGAGACATCTATTTTACCATACGAAGACTGCTGTACTATTTTTGTGGCAAAACATCCGGTAACAAAGCCAAGATTAGATGTAATTAAGCGTTCTGAGAGAAATCTTGATGATTGTATTGACGAGCTGATGAAGACAGCGATTGAAACAACAGAAGAAATTAAGATTAACGCTCACTAAAGTATTAATGGATGAAAGCATTTTCAAGGCAGACATAAGTATTTTGATAATGTTTATAATGCTTGCAGATAAGTGCCTTTTTAAAAGGTGGGAAGAAGAAATATCACTAAAAATATTTGTTTTATCTGAAGATTCATATAAGAAAAATTTATCTGTAAAGAAAGAACCGAGGAAAGTAATATTTCCTCGGTTGATTTCATAAATACATCACAGGTTATATATAATATATCCGTATACCAGAAAACCCGCTCTTATGTAATTATTCAGTTACTAAGTATGGCTGTAACTGTTCCATAATCTCATCAAGATTATCAGCGTTATGGATATTTAAATCGATAGGTTTAGAAATATCTAAACTGAAAATTCCCATGATAGACTTTGCATCAATAACGTAACGACCGGAAACTAAATCGAATTCTGCATCGAAACGATTGATGACATTAACAAATGTTTTTACCTTATCGATGGAATTTAAAGAGATTTTAATCGTTTTCATATACGCGCTCCTCCTAAAAATGTCTATATATATTTTAATAATATAGTACCTTTTTAGTGAAAAAAAGTCAATAGATTTGAGGAAGATTTGGAAAATATTATCTAAAGATAAAGGGGAATTTTTTGGCATGAATCTGGAGATGAATGAGGTTAGAAAAAATAGGATTGCAGGTAGGAAATAATAAATAACAGAAAAAACGAAAAGGAGAAACGGAAAAAGGAGATTTGTTTTTATGAGTAAAAGAAGAGCGGCGTTCCTTACACTGGGCTGTAAAGTAAATCAGTATGAGACTGATGCCATGGAGGAGATTCTTGAAAAGGCAGGATACGAGATTGTCAGTTTTAAAGAGACAGCGGATGTCTATATTATAAATACCTGTTCTGTAACAAATATGGCAGACAGAAAGAGCCGTCAGATGATTCATCGTGCAAAGAAAAACAATCCGGATGCAATTATCGTGGCAGCGGGGTGTTATGTGCAGGCAGCAGAGGAAGAACTGGCAAAGAAAAATGAGGCGGATATTCTTGTCGGTAATAATAAAAAGAAAGATATCGCCCAGATCCTTGAGGAATATTTTGCGGCAAAAGAACCAGAGCAGGAGGTACCAGTTGTCTCAGAAGTAATTGATATTAATCACACAAAAGAATATGAAGATTTAATAATTCATAAGGTAAACGAGCATACAAGAGCATATATTAAAATACAGGATGGTTGTAATCAGTTCTGTTCGTATTGTATCATTCCTTACACAAGAGGAAGAATCCGCAGTAAAAATCCAGAGGAAGTCATTGAAGAAGTAAAAAATCTGGCAGCACAGGGTTATAAAGAAATCGTGCTTACCGGAATTCATTTAAGTTCCTATGGGAAAGATTTAGGAACAGTGAATCTTCTTGATGTGATTAAGAGAATACAGCAGATAGAGGATGTGGAGAGAATCCGTCTTGGTTCTTTAGAGCCTAGAATTATCACAGAGGAGTTTGTAAAAGAACTTGTGAAATGTGACAAAGTATGTCCACATTTTCATCTTTCTTTACAGAGCGGCTGTGACCAGACATTAAAGCGTATGAACCGCAAATATACAACAGAAGAATATGAGGAAGCATTAAATATTTTAAGAAAGTACTATGAGCATCCGGCATTAACAACTGATGTTATTGCAGGTTTTGTTGGAGAAACTGAGGAAGAATTTGAAAAAACAAGAGCATATCTTGAGAAAATCAATCTATATGAGATGCATATTTTTAAGTATTCTGTACGAGAAGGAACAAGAGCACAGAAGATGTCCGGGCATGTGCCGGAACAGGTAAAGACAGAACGTTCCGAGGTGCTTCTTTCGATGGCAAAAAGGCACAAGACAGCATTTGAAGAATGGTATGTTGGAAGAAAAGAAAAAGTACTTTTAGAAGAAATTGTAGAGAAAAATGGTAAAAAATATTTTCAGGGATATACGGCTCATTATGTGAAAGTTGCAGTGGAATTAACGGAAAATGATACAAAATTAGAACAAAATGAGGTAATTGTAGTAGATATTCAGGGATTTATTGATGAAAATTTACTGTACGGAAAAGTTTCGATTGAATTTTAATGTCACTCATAGTAAAATATTTATTGATTGTAAATCTGCTAGAAGGAGGTAGACATGGGTAGAAATAATACACAGTTTTTTCATGTGGTTAAAGAACAGGAATATGATGTAGCATCTATTTTGAAAGATGTATACGAAGCATTAACGGAAAAAGGATATAATCCAGTGAATCAGATCGTGGGTTATATTATGTCCGGAGATCCGACTTATATTACCAGTCATAAGAATGCGAGAAGCTTAATTATGAAGGTAGAACGTGACGAGATTCTTGAAGTTTTATTTGAAAATTATATTGATACTCAGTTAAAGTAATTATGAAAGAAAGATGGATGGGTCTTGATTACGGGACAAAGACAGTAGGTGTGGCGGTAAGTGATGTTTTGGGCATTACGGCACAGGGAGTTGAGACAGTTACCAGAAAGTCGAATAAGAAGCTGCGCCAGACATTGGCAAGGATAGAAGCGCTCATAGAAGAATATGAAGTGAGTAAGGTAGTACTCGGATTGCCAAAGAATATGAATAATACGCTGGGAGAAAGAGCTGAGGAGACGAAGGAGTTTCAGGCGATGCTTCAGCGCAGAACCGGATTGGAAGTAGTCTTATGGGATGAAAGACTGACTACGATGGAATCAGAGAGAATTTTGCAGGAAGGCGGAGTGCGCCGTGAGAACAGGAAAGAACGCATTGACTGGATGGCGGCCACTCTGATTCTGCAAAGTTACATGGATGCACATCCAATTCCGGAAAAGTAAGCGGAGAACGGACGTAAGTACGGAAGAAAGAGGTTTTATATGAACAATTATCAGAGTATTCCATTTAAAGACGAAGATGGAAAAGAAAAGGAGTTCTATGTCCTCGAACAGACAACTCTGAATGGATTTCACTATCTGTTAGTAGAAGACGGAAGTGCAGATGCAGATGACGAGGAGGTTGAAGTTCTTATCATGAAAAGAGTTGCTGATGCGGCTGAGGATGAAGAATGGGCAACCTATGAGATGGTTGAAGACGAGGAAGAACTTATATCAGTATCCAAAGTATTTGAGCAGTTAATGGACGATATTAATTTTGAAGTAGAATAGCAGGCAGGCTTTCGTGTGAGATAAAACGGCAGATATTTGGCAGGAATAGATGTCCGTTTTATTCTATGCGATTGTGCTTTCTGCTATATAGACAAGTGAATAGTAGAACGGAGGTTAGAATTTGAAAGTAACAGGAAATCAATCAGTAAAGATAATACCTCTCGGCGGATTAGAGCAGATCGGTATGAATATTACTGCGTTTGAGTATGAGGACAGTATTATTGTAGTAGACTGTGGTCTGGCTTTTCCGGACGATGAGATGTTGGGAATCGATTTAGTTATACCGGATATCACTTATTTGAAAGAGAATGCCTCAAAGGTAAAGGGACTTGTAATTACCCACGGACACGAGGATCATATTGGTGCGATTCCCTATGCTCTTAAAGAACTGAATATGCCTATTTATGCAACAAAGCTTACAATGGGACTTATTGAGAATAAGTTAAAAGAGCATAATCTTTTAAGAACAACCAGAAGAAAGGTCATCAAACATGGTCAGTCTATTAATCTGGGAAGATTTCGTATAGAATTTATTAAAACGAACCACAGTATCAGTGATGCGGCAGCGCTCGCTATTTATACACCAGCAGGGATTATTGTGCATACTGGTGACTTTAAGATCGATTACACACCGGTATTTGGAGATGCCATTGATCTTGGCCGTTTTGCAGAACTTGGAAAGAAAGGTGTTCTTGCCTTAATGTGTGAGAGTACCAATGTAGAGCGTGAGGGATATACGCCATCCGAGAGGACCGTTGGACGAACTCTCCGCCACCTTTTTGATGAGAATAAAGACCACAGAATTATTGTAGCGACATTTGCTTCGAACGTAGATCGTGTACAGCAGATTATTGACTGTGCGTATAGTTGTGGAAAGAAGGTTGTTATCGAGGGAAGAAGTATGGTCAGCACAATCTCTACTGCAGCAGAGCTTGGCTATATTAAGATTCCAGATAACACATTGATCGATATAGAACAGATGAAGAATTATGTGGATGAGCAGCTCGTGCTTATAACAACAGGAAGCCAGGGAGAAACGATGGCAGCATTAAGCCGTATGGCAGCTTCCACTCACCGCAAGGTTTCTATTAAGCCAGGTGATGTAATTATCTTCAGTTCTCATCCAATTCCTGGTAATGAGAAGGCTGTATCAAAAGTAATGAATGAGCTTGCCAAGAAGGGAGCCAGCGTTATTTTCCAGGATACTCACGTTTCCGGACATGCGTGTCAGGAAGAGATTAAGCTTATCTACACATTGACAAAGCCACAGTATGCGATTCCAGTTCATGGAGAGTACCGTCACTTAAAGAGACATAAAGATCTTGCCATTGAGATGGGTATTCCAAAAGAAAATGTAATGATCTTACAGTCTGGCGATGTGCTTACCATTTCAAAAGAGCAGGCAAAAGTTACCGGGCATGTACCTGCACAGGGTATTTTAGTAGATGGTCTTGGTGTTGGCGATGTTGGTAATATTGTACTTCGTGACCGCCAGCATTTATCACAGAACGGCTTATTTATTGTCGTTGTTACACTTGACCGTTATAATGGGGTTCTTCTGGCAGGGCCAGACATTGTGTCAAGAGGTTTCGTTTATGTAAGAGAGAGCGAGAAGCTCATGGAAGAGGCAAAGAGTGTTGTCACAAACACATTAGAGCATTGTAACGCGAAGAAGATTACGGATTGGGGACGTATTAAAGGTGCCATCCGTGATGATTTAGGAGATTATATCTGGAAGAAGATGAAGAGAAGTCCGATGATTCTTCCGATTATTATGGAAGTATAGACAATGATAGATGAAGGAAAGTTATCAATACCGTTCTTTCCTGATACAGAAGATATTCGTCAGGGTACAAAGAAGTTGACAAATATGATTTGTCATACAGAAGATTACAAATGTTATCAGAAAGATCTGGCTGTTTTGAAAGAACAGGAAGAATTATATCGCAAGTTTAAAGAATTTCGTGGAAAGAGTTTGTATTTACAGCTTGAAAAAGGACAGGAACAATACTTTGAAAAAATAGAATCACTTCATTCAGAGTATAAAGATGTGCTGACAGAACCAGTTGTGGTAGATTTTCTTTCCGCAGAGCAGCGGATGTGTAAACTGATGCGGCTGGTATATGATGGTATTGCAGAGGATATTAAGCTGGATTTATCTTATATGGATGAACTATGATTACAAGTCATATCGGATTATTCAGATTTCGTAAATTACAGACTATTTGCAGAACAAAAAATGTCAGACGTGAGATGAACATTCATTTTGGTTTTACGAATGATTAACTATGGATTAAAATAAAGATAAATTGACAGCTTGGATTTGGATAAAGAGCATAAATTATATTAGAGCGTGTTTTAAAACACGCTCTAGGATAAAAGGAGTGAAAAACATGGCAGAGAAAGTATTACATGTAATTATCAAAATATTAATGTATATCTTTATAGTACTTCTTTTTATCCTGCTCTTTGTGCGGATGAGCGGAGTTGGCCGTGCTATTTTTGCAGATAAGCCAAAGGATAAGAACCCGCAGATAGCCAGCGAGACTGTACTTGTCGTAGAGCAGGGGGAATCTCTTCTTGAGATTTCTAAAGATTTGGCAGAACAGGGGATTGTAAAGAATCCGTATCTGTTTGCCATATCTCTTCGCTGCATGGATGGATATCAGAATATCCGACCAGGGGAATATCAGGTTTCCTCTTCTGAGAAGCCATCAGAAATATTAAAACAGCTAACACATGAGGAGGAAAAAATACAGTGATTACAGAAGAAAGAGTTCTGGATTTCATTCGTTCCTTTGGAGTAGACAGAGGTTCTGAGGCTTTGCATATGATAGAAAAAGAAGCCATCAGAGATGATGTGCCGATTATCCGCAAAGAGTCAGGGGAACTTCTTCGAATATTGCTGCAAATTAAAAAACCGGAGAAAATTCTGGAGGTAGGTGCTGCCATAGGATTTTCTTCGGTTTTTATGGGTGAAAATACAGATAACAATACACACATTACGACAATTGAAAATTATCCGCCGCGTATTGAGCGGGCAAAAGTAAATATCGCACTTGCCGGAATGGAAGATAAGATTACGTTAATTTCGGGAGATGCGGCAGAAGTGTTGAAAGAACTTTCCGGAAGCTGGGATTTTATTTTTATGGATGCGGCGAAGGGACAGTATATTCACTTTATGCCGGAAGTAATGCGGCTTCTGGCCCCGGGAGGAATTTTAGTCTCGGACAATGTTTTGCAGGATGGAGATATTTTTGAATCCCGTTATGGGATTAAGAGAAGAAATCATACGATTCATAATCGCATGAGAGAGTATTTATATGCATTGACACATGATGAAGCGCTTGATACCGTGATTTTAGAAACAGGAGATGGCATGGCAATCAGTGTGAAAAAAGAATGAGAAGAAAGAAAGGGATAAGATGAGAAATACAGAATTACTCATACCGGCGAGTAGCTTAGAAGTATTAAAAACAGCAGTACTTTACGGTGCAGATGCCGTATATATCGGTGGGGAAATGTACGGACTTCGTGCAAAGGCCCGCAATTTTTCCAGAGAAGATATGGAGGCAGGCGTAAAGTTTGCTCATGAAAATGGAGTAAAAGTATACGTTACAGCTAATATTGTGGCGCATAATGAAGATTTAGAGGGAATCAGAGAGTACTTCAGGGAATTAAAAGAAATTGGCCCAGATGCCCTGATTATTTCTGACCCTGGCGTATTTATGATTGCTAGGGAAGAATGTCCAGACATTGAGCGTCATATCAGTACACAGGCAAACAGTACAAACTACGCAACTTATAATTTCTGGTACGCACAGGGAGCAAGCCGAGTTGTGGCAGCTCGTGAGCTTTCTTTAGCAGAACTTTCTGAGATTCGTGCCAACATTCCAGAAGATATGGAAATCGAAGCTTTTGTTCACGGTGCAATGTGTATTTCCCATTCCGGAAGATGCCTTCTCAGTAATTATTTTACTGGAAGAAATGCAAACATGGGAGCTTGTACACATCCTTGCCGCTGGAAATACTATGTCATGGAGGAAAGCCGTCCGGGCGAATATCTTCCAGTAGAGGAAAATGAGCGCGGCACATACATTTTCAATTCCAAAGATTTGTGTATGATTGAGCACATTCCAGATTTGCTTGAGGCAGGAGTGGACAGTCTTAAGATTGAGGGCCGTATGAAGACAGCTCTTTATGTAGCAGCAGTGACAAGAACTTATAGAAGAGCGATTGATGACTACAAAACATCACCAGATTTATTTGAGAAGAATTTAGACTATTATCGAGAAGAAATTGCAAAATGCACCTATCGTCAGTTTACAACTGGTTTCTACTACGGAAAGACCGATGAGAATTCTCAGATTTATGATGCGAACACCTATATCAAAGAATATACTTACATCGGTATTGTACAGGATATTGATGAGAATGGCTGGTGTAAGATTTATCAGCGTAATAAGTTCTCTGTAGGCGAGATTATTGAAGTAATGCTGCCAGATGGAAGCAATAAAAATCTTCCAGTACTTGCGATGGAAGACGGCGACCGTAATTCAGTAGAATCTGCACCACATCCAAAGCAGGAGATTTGGATTAACTTTGGAGAAGCTTTGGAAAGAGGATTTCTGCTTCGTAGAAAAGAGTAGGAACAGTGGCCATCCTGTCATGCATATACTATAAGGAACACGGGTTTCGGAGCGTTGTATGCGGTCATTTAAGAAGCCATTAAAGGCGGAAGAAGAAAGATATTATCTTAAAATGTACCGTGACGGAGATGAGAAGGCGAAAGAAAAATTAATTGAGCATAATCTCAGGCTGGTTGCCCATATTGTAAAAAAATATAACTCACCAGACCGGGACCTGGATGACTTGATTTCGATTGGCACGATAGGATTAATTAAGGCAGTAAATACTTTTGATTTAAATAAAGGGGGGCGGCTTGTTACTTACGCGGCCAGATGTATAGAGAATGAATTATTGATGATGATTCGCCAGGAGAAAAAGATTTTGCGGGAAGTTTCGCTGTATGAACCGATTGGTACGGACCAGGAGGGGAATCATATCAGTCTTCTGGACATCATTTCAACAGAAGAAGCAGAACTCATAGAACAATATCTTCACAAATACTATCTAAGCCGTTTAGAACAGGAAGTGTTCCTTCTTACCGATGACCGAGAGCGGGAAATTATTTTAAAGCGTTATGGTTTATGTGGAAATGAACCACACACGCAAAAGGAAGTAGCGGCAATGATGGGAATTTCGAGATCCTATGTAAGCCGAATTGAGAAAAAAGCATTGGAGAAGCTCAGGAGCAGTTATGAGCAATACATGTAGCTTATCAGGTTAGGTATGAAAATGCTGAGAAGGATAAGGATTTATCTGGTGTTTTATGAGAATGAATATAACTGTTCAGAAATATGTATATTATTAAGGATGCAAAGGATAAGAAAGGGAATATTTATGCTGCAAATGTTATATCCAGATGAGTATCTGGACTCGACTTATACCATTGATTTTAAAAAGTTATATAAAGACGGATACCGGGGAATTTTATTTGATATTGACAATACGTTAGTACCTCATGGGGCACCGGCAGATAAGAGGGCGGTTGCTTTATTTAAAAAGCTAAGAGAGATTGGTTTTCAGACCTGCCTGATATCAAATAATAAAGAACCAAGAGTAAAAAGCTTTTGTGATAAAGTAGGTTCTACTTATGTCTTTAAGGCAGGAAAGCCTCTGCCTGGAGGATATGAGGAGGGAATCCGGAGAATGAAAACAACAAAAGAAAATACTCTGTTTATAGGAGATCAGATTTTTACAGATGTATTAGGTGCCAAAAGAGCCGGACTTCATGCCATCATGGTTAAGCCGATTCACCCAAAGGAAGAGATACAGATTGTACTCAAACGATATCTGGAAAAAGTCGTCCTCTTTTTCTATTTCCGAAGCATAAGGAAAAAAAGTGTTGAAAAATAGAGGTATTTATTATAGAATAGATTAATGAATGATTTACTAGTGATTAAGGAGGATTTTCAGATATGATTTCTGCAGGCGATTTTAAAAATGGCTTAACTATTGAACTTGAGGGAAATGTTTACCAGATTGTAGATTTCCAGCATGTAAAACCAGGAAAGGGTGCAGCTTTCGTAAGAACGAAAATGAAGAATATTAAGAACGGTGGTGTTGTTGAGAAGACATTCCGTCCAACAGAGAAGTTCCCACCAGCACATATCGAGCGTACAGATATGCAGTATTTATATACAGATGGTGATTTATATTACTTCATGGATGTAGAGACATTCGATCAGATTGCGTTAAACGAAGATATGATTGGTGATTCTCTTAAGTTTGTTCGTGAGAACGACATGGTTAAGATGATTTCTCATAACGGAGATATCTTTGCTGTAGAACCACCTATGTTTGCAGAGTTAGAAGTAACAGAGTGCGAACCAGGAGAGAAAGGTAACACAGCAACAGGAGCAACTAAGCCTTGTACAGTTGAGACAGGAGCAGTTGTATATGTACCTTTATTCGTAAATCTTGGCGATAAGTTAAAGATTGACACAAGAACAGGAGAATACTTATCCAGAGTATAATTTTTGTTCATTTCGAAATATCTTTATGAGGTTTCGGGACTATGCAATAAGTTAAAAGCAGGCGGAAATCATACCTTGATTTTCGCCTTTTTTACAGGAGGCAATTATGAGAAGAAAGAAAAAGTCGGGTGCTGGTAAGATGATTGCAGCAGTCGTTGTTGTAGTCATATTATTATGTGGCATTTTTGCAATTATGAAGAATCTTGCTTCACCAGCATCTGCAGATAATAAGGCAGGCAATAAGGAAGGTAATTCCGCAAAGGCAATAGAAGCTTCTACAGAAGCACCAGATAACAGTGTGCCAATGACAGGTTTAAAAGTTACAGCACCGGCAACAACTATTCGTGTTGGTCAGACCATGCAGTTAAAAATCAGCCATGAACCATCCAATGCTACAAATACAAAGCTTAAATGGAGCTGCAGCAAAGATGGAATGGTAACTGTAACAAAGGATGGCGTATTAAAACCAGGTAAGAATGCAGGTAAGAATACCGTAAAGGTAACTGCAACTGCAACAGATGGTTCTAAATTAAGCGCATCTTTTGATTTAAGAATTTATCCAGCTATAGACCCAAGTAAACCGATGGTGGCTATTACATTTGATGATGGTCCTAACCCAGAAACAACAACCCCAATGCTTGATGCATTAGAGGAGAATTATGCGAAGGCAACTTTCTTCTGTTTAGGACAGAATGCAGGTTATTATCCAGAAACAGTACAGAGAGAATATAACCTTGGTATGGAAGTTGGAACTCATACATACAGTCATGTTGTTCTTACAAGCTTAAGTGCATCTGCACTTGATAGCGAGATTAGCAAGTCAGTAGATGCAATCAATAAGGCAATTGGTGTTAAGCCATCCTTAATGCGTCCTCCATACGGAGCGGTAAATAAGACTGTATTATCCGCAGTAGGTGGCTACAACCTCTGCTGTATGAACTGGTCTCTTGATACAGAAGACTGGAAGACAAAGAATGCAGATGCCACTTATAATGAAGTTATGAAAGCGCAGGACGGAGATGTTGTATTGCTTCACGACATCCATGAGTATAACGTAGATGCGGTAAAACGATTCGTTCCAGACCTGATTGCGGAAGGATTCCAGTTAGTAACTGTACCAGAGCTTTATGAAGCAAGAGGAGAGACACTTGAGGCAGGAACAGTTCATTACCGCACTGATCCTACTACACAGGCAGGGACAGAGACAGCTCCGGCGGCTTCTACAGATTCCGCAGCGGAGAGTACGACAGCTTCAGAGTAAAAGAAACAGACATCAAAGGAGACGCTCCTAAAGAGAGAATAGAACCTATATTTGTGGCCTCGCAGCTCCGAGGTCACAAATATAGGTTCTATTCTCTCTTTAGGAGCTGACTTTGGCTGGAGTTGTTTGTAAGCGAACATTCAACGAGCCGCGACTAAAGTCACAGATAGGGAGTAGATAGCTTCCAGAGTTCGTCTGTTTTGCCATTTAAAAATTTATAGAAAGGAAATATATTATGAGTCAGAAAAATAAGGGAATCATCCTGATCATTATGTCTGCTTTTTTCTTCGCACTTATGAACATGATGGTTCGGCTTGCAGGGGATTTGCCATCAATTGAAAAAAGTTTTTTCCGTAATTTTGTTGCGGTATTTTTTGCGCTGATTGCGCTGAAAAGGTCAAATACACCAGTTCACGTACCGAAAGGCCAGCTTAAAAACCTGCTGATGCGTTCTGTCTGTGGAACACTTGGTATTTTATGTAATTATTATGCGATTGATCATCTGATGCTTGCAGATGCATCCATTTTAAATAAGCTGTCCCCGTTCTTTGCGATTCTTTTTTCTTTTATTCTTTTAAAAGAGAAAATACATCCATTTGCAGCAGGATGTGTATTTATTGCCTTTGTTGGAAGTTTATTTATCATTAAGCCGGGCTTTGCTTCTGTGACAGCCTTGCCTGCCTTTGTTGGCCTTTTAGGTGGGATGGGAGCAGGAATCGCCTATACTTATGTACGGAAGCTCGGAACAAACGGAGTAAAAGGACCGTTTATCGTCCTTTTTTTCTCCGCATTTTCCTGTATTGTGACATTACCATATCTTATATTTGACTTTCACCCAATGACACTTGCACAGCTTGGCTGCCTGCTTCTTGCTGGTTTATTTGCAAGCGGAGGCCAGTTCACAATTACTGCTGCCTATACCTGTGCACCGGCAGGAGAAATCTCCATCTATGATTACTCACAGATTATCTTCTCCACCGTCCTTGGATTTTTGTTTCTTAGACAGATTCCGGACATGTGGAGTTTTGTTGGATATGGTATTATCATCGCCGCTTCTGTTGCGATGTTCCTGTTCAACAACCGAAAGAGAGTGTAGTCTCTCTTTTTTTCGTTGTTCCTTTGCGTGATTTTTAGCTTTCTCGTAAATATCAAAAGCATCCTGATAACGAGGACTATAATCATTGTGATAACGGCCTTTGTTGTTCATGTAAAAACCTCCTTGGATGGACAGACGAAGCGGAAAAAGATAGTATAATAGCAAATGTGACCTCGGAGCAAGTGTTGGATGCGAGCCAGTAAGCAAAACATTCAACACGCCGCGACTAAAGTCATATTTGTTATTATACTATCTTTTTCCGCTTCTGTCTTTGAATATCTGTAGGATGGGTTTATTACATGTTAAATATAGATGACTTCCGCGTTCTCCCTCAAATCCCCTATACATTGATTCTAATTCATCGAAATCCTGCCACAGCCAGAAGCCATTGAAGCCAATAAGCCATATTTGTGGTCTCGGAGCAAGTGTTGGATGCGAGCGGGAAAGCGAACATTCAACGCGCCGCGATTAAAATCACAAATATGGCTTATTGGCTTCAATGGCTTCGTCTGTTTGTTCTTGATGAATTAAATCAAAAACCACTTGCGTGATAACTGGTGACATAGTATAGTTAATATGTTAAGAAAATGTCACAAAGAACAGCAGGAGGAAGAAGTATATGAACAGTCATTTAAGTAAAACAGAATACAGAATTATGGAGTATTTCTGGAGTACAGGGGGGAAGTATACTTTTGGGGAATTGATGAAGTATTTTAACGAGGAAGAAGATAAAAACTGGAAAAAACAGACGTTGAATACTTTTTTAAGCCGTTTGATTGACAAAGGGCTGCTAGAGAGAAAAAAAGAAGAGACAAAGGCATATTATGGGGCTGCACTGACAAAGGCAGAGTTTAAGCAGCGTAAGGCGAAAGCGATTCTTGAAGAATGTTATGAAGGCAAGATTAGTCATTTTATTGCAGCATTAACTGGAAATAATGCAATTACGAAAGTTGATGAAAAGGAACTGATCGCACATATTTTAGACAGGTAATAACAGACAGCTGGGGAAAGAGGCGATGAAAAAGGATGGTACTACAACTTGTGATGGATATGGCGGGGACATTTCCTATCTTAGGGTATCTTCTTATTAAAAAAATATTTAAGAAACACATGACGGCACAAAAATATATATGGATATTGCGATTATCTATTATTTTATATTTGTGTCCGTTTCAGGAATTTAAATATTTGATTCTTCCAGAAAAGTTATTAGAGCGATTTAATTTTGCTGATTTTTGGGGGATTGCAGGGAAGAAAATAAGTGGATTTGAAGTTGTAAATATTCCATCATTATTTGGGGATTATTATGTAACACCGAGAGGAATTTTTTTGGTAACAGTTATATGGTTCATTATTTGTACTATATTAGTTATATATTATTATGGAACCTATTTTTTTATAAAAAGGCAGATAAGGAAGAATGGAATAAAGACAGACTTCTTTTCTGGAAAAAGGGGAAAAGATATTGAGGTTTTTCAGACGGCAAAAGTGAAAACACCTTGTACAGTAGGATGGCTTCACCCGAATATTTTTATCCCGAAAAGAGATTATACAGTTAAAGAGAAGGAGTGGCTTCTCAGACATGAGATTACACATGTTCGGCATGGGGATACTTTCTGGAAGGCGCTTGCACTTCTTGTTTGCATTTTTCATTGGTATAATCCATTTGTGTATTATCTTTTTCAACAATATTCAGTGATGTGTGAATACTATTGTGATGCAGTATGTATGCAGAATAGTAATAAAGAGGAAAAAAAGAATTACGCAATTTTCCTCGTAAAGTCAGCAACTTTGACAATACCAAGACGGGGGTTGGCGATTGTGCAGGGACTTACGAATAATGGGGAAAAGATACAGGAACGAGTTGATAGAATTTTAGATGAAGATAAAAAGCCAGCAGGGAAGATACAGCTTTTTATAGCAGGAATTCTAACAGTAATGTGTCTGTGTAGTTTTATGACGATTTTTGTTTATAGTGCAACGCAGGAACAGGATGTGCCAGCCCAGGATAATACTTTTACAGAAGGGGAATGGGATTATTTTTATGGAGAAGATGTTTCGATGGGAGATGCGTCTCTTGACTTTAGTAAATCGACCATTTTATTTGAATCAAAGCAGGGAGAAATCACACCAGTTTTCCAGTCGAATTTAATGAATAATGGTTCTGATAAAGGCCAGAAAAAGGCACAGCAAAAGAGATGTAACCATGTTATGGAGGAGGGAACACTAAAGATTCATAAATCGAAAAAGAAAGGATGCCATATTGAAGCATATGAGGCGCAGCGATGTAAAAAATGTGGAATAGTAAAGAAGAATCAACTATCCTATGATACAGATTATGTAGTCTGCTCGCATGCTAAAAAGTAATATGATAGAAATTGTCAGGTAAAAATCAGAAAAGCACAGACATTGTAATAAAATCAGAAAAGTGATAAAGTGTACTATATAAAATAGTACGCTTTTCTTTTTTGTAAAAATGCAACTTCTGGCATAAATTTTATGTCTATATTATAGAGAGAAAGCGAAGACTCATATATTTTTATGGAGATACAGGAGGAAAAGGTTATGTGGATAAGGAAGATTGGATTGGGAATACTTATAGGTGTAGTTTTATGCTCTGTGATGGTGAATGCAGAAGAAAGAAATAGCAGAAAAGCAGAGTCAATGACAGTAATGGAGAGGATGCGTGAAATTCCTCGCAAAATATATGGAAAGAAGAAAAGCAGAAATAAGATGCGGAAAGTGCCGGGGAAGTTTAAACTTCCGCCAGATGCCAGGATAGGAGATATTATAAAGACGAAAAGCGGGTATAAACAGATTATTGATATTTGGGGAAATGGAAAGTTTCGTCTAAAGTCTTTGGAAAAGAAATATTATAGGCAAAGGAAAACAAGAGTAAAAAAGAGATATAATTAGAAAATAAGAGATAATTTAAAATAAATATCTATATAAGCTGATTGATAAAAAAATAAGGATTTTTAGAACTTGCAATTATAAAAGAAAAAACATATTATAGGTATTAGCAATTAGCACTCAAATGAAATGAGTGCTAACAACATAAAAATCAAGAAGATAACAGATTTACAATTAATTTTGAATTAGGAGGCATTATATTATGAAGTTAGTACCATTAGCAGACAGAGTTGTATTAAAACAGCTGGAGGCAGAAACAAAGACAAAGACTGGTATTATTCTTACTAGCTCCGCACAGGAAAAACCACAGGAAGCAGAAGTAGTTGCTGTAGGTCCTGGAACAGAAGATGTGAAGATGGAAGTGAGCGTTGGACAGAAAGTAATTTATTCTAAATATGCAGGAACGAATGTAAAGATGGAAGAAGAAGAGTACATCATCGTAAAACAGAGTGATATTCTTGCAATCGTAGAATAATTCTAGTGTCAGCAGAATACAGATGATATTCTTTTCTGACAAGACATTAATCATTAGTCACATTTGACTGTTCAGATTCTATGAATTGTCAAGTGTGGATTGAAACAAGTAATCATAATTAATATTTTTGGTTAGTATATTTTTATATAGCAGGAGGAATCTTTATTATGGCTAAAGAGATTAAATATGGCGTAGAAGCCAGAAAAGCATTAGAAGCAGGTGTAAACCAGTTAGCAGATACTGTAAGAGTAACACTTGGACCAAAAGGACGTAACGTAGTTCTTGATAAGAGCTTTGGTGCTCCATTAATTACAAACGATGGTGTTACAATCGCAAAAGATATCGAATTAGAAGATCCATTTGAAAACATGGGTGCTCAGATTGTAAAAGAAGTTGCAACAAAGACAAATGATGTTGCTGGTGATGGTACTACAACAGCTACTGTTTTAGCACAGGCAATGATCAACGCTGGTATGAAGAACCTTGCAGCAGGAGCTAACCCAATCATTTTACGAAAAGGTATGAAGAAAGCAACAAATGCAGCAGTAGAAGCAATCGGAAACATGAGCGAGCAGGTTGGTGGCAAAGAGCAGATTGCTAAAGTTGCTTCCATTTCCGCAGCTGATGAGGAAGTTGGCCAGTTAGTAGCAGATGCTATGGAGAAGGTTTCTCAGGATGGCGTTATCACAATTGAAGAATCCAAAACAATGAAGACAGAACTTGACCTTGTAGAAGGTATGCAGTTCGATCGTGGATACATTTCCGCATACATGGCAACAGATATGGAGAAAATGGTTGCTGAATTAGATGATCCATATATCTTAATCACAGATAAGAAGATTTCAAACATTCAGGAAATCCTTCCATTATTAGAGCAGATCGTACAGAGCGGCGCTAAGTTATTAATCATTGCAGAAGATATCGAAGGCGAGGCATTAACAACATTAATCGTTAATAAGTTAAGAGGAACATTCTCTGTTGTTGGTGTAAAGGCTCCTGGATATGGTGACAGAAGAAAAGCAATGCTTGAAGATATCGCTATCTTAACAGGTGGTACAGTTGTATCTGAAGAAGTTGGCATCGAATTAAAAGATGCTACAATGGATATGCTTGGACGTGCAAAATCTGTTAAAGTTGAAAAAGAGAATACAGTAATCGTTGATGGTGCTGGAGATAAAGCAGCAATCAAAGCAAGAGTAGGACAGATCAAATCTCAGATTGAAGAGACAACATCTGATTTCGACAGAGAAAAATTACAGGAAAGATTAGCTAAATTATCTGGTGGTGTTGCAGTTATCCGTGTTGGTGCAGCAACAGAAACAGAAATGAAAGAAGCAAAACTTCGTCTTGAAGATGCTTTAGCAGCAACAAGAGCAGCAGTAGAAGAAGGTATCATCGCAGGTGGTGGATCTGCTTACATCCATGCAGCTAAAGCTGTAAAAGAGATGGCAAAAGAACTCACAGGTGATGAGAAGACTGGTGCAGAAATCGTTCTCAAAGCATTAGAGGCTCCTTTATATCACATCGCAGCAAACGCTGGACTTGAAGGATCTGTTATCATTAACAAAGTAGCAGAAAGCGAAGCAGGCGTAGGATTTGATGCGTTGTCAGAAACTTATGTAAACATGGTTGAATCCGGAATCATCGACCCTGCTAAGGTAACAAGAAGCGCATTACAGAACGCAACAAGCGTAGCTTCTACATTGCTTACAACAGAGTCTGTAGTAGCAGACATTAAAGAGGATACACCAGCTCCAGCAATGCCAGCAGGCGGCGGAATGGGAATGATGTAATTATAAATTCTGGTTTGTGTAGCAAAACAAACAGACGCCGCTAAAGAAGCATAGCAATCGGATTGCCGGAAGAATTATTAAGAAGAAGCCCTAAAAAATTCAATAAATTTTTTAGGGCTTCTTTTTCATATTTTTTGAGCAATCTGATAGAATATATACAGCGGCTGTCTATTTCTAATCCGGCAAATCTTTTAAAACATAAATTCTGACTTTACTTCAGCAGCCAAAGACAGCTCTCAGTAAATAAAAAACCTATATTTGTGGCCTCGGAGCAAGGGTTGGATACGAGCGTGTGTAAGCGAGTATTCAACCCGCAGCGACTAAAGTCACAAATATAGGTTTTTTATTTACTGAGAGCGTCTCCTTTGCCTGCGCAAATCAGAATTGCCTTTTTGGTTAAAAGTTGGTAGAATATTTTTGAAGGTATTATTTATATGAGGTGTTTATGAAAAGAAAGATAATATTATTGTTAGTAACTCTCTGGATAAGTATTTTCATAATCAGTGGCTGCAGTATGATGCCACATCTGAATGCTTCTGCCCAGACGGTGATTGATACGAAAAAGGAACTGCTTGCAGAGATTGAAAATGCGCTATCTAGTGGAAAGACGAAGATTTCTTTTGTGACAAGTGATCTTGATCAGACAGATTTTGATACGCTGAATCAGAATATAGAAGGTTTTTATGGTGTGGTAAAGGAATATCAGATAAAGAGTGTAAAGTTTTTGAATAAGTCTTATGTGACGTTAAATTGTGAGATTAGTGATAATTATTATGTAGAAAAAGCCTTTTTTGATGAGGAGGATATTCCAGAAGAACGAGAAAAAGCAAGGGATTTGTATGAAGCTTGTAAAAGTTTTCTTACCAGTTTACAAAGTAAGAAGCGAAGTGATTATGAAAAGGAAAAGCTGATTCATGATTATATTGTGAGTAATGTTGCATATGGATATCCAGGTGGAAAGAAAGAGCCGGAAGGAGATGCCTATAGTGCATATGGTGCTCTGGTTTTAAAGAAAGCGGTATGTAATGGTTATGCAGAGGGGATGAAGCTGCTTTGTGACCTTTCTGGTGTGACCTGTAAGATGATTTCTGGGACAGCAGATGGAGAAAAACATGCCTGGAATTTGATAAAGCTTGATAAAGAGTGGTATCATGCAGACCTTACCTGGGATGATCCGGAACCGGATGAGACTTCCCGTATTATGTACCCTTATTTTAATGTGGATGATACACAGATGAAAGCAGACCATAAATGGAATGCGGCATTGTATCAAAAGGCAGAAGGAAACGAATATAATTACTATAGAAAAAAAGATTTACTTTGTGAGGATTATAAAAGTTTTCGTAGTAAATGTGAGGATATTTTGGAGAAAAAAAGTCCAAATAGTATTCAGTTTATGGTGAAAGATTATGACCAGGATACGTATTCAGATGATAATCTCCAGTTTATTCTTCGGTATAGCGGCGCTTCTTCGCTACGGATGCAGATTGCGGGAAAAACTCCCTATACGATGTTATATTTTAAGCTTCAATATTGATAAGTGATAAATTACAAATTATATGGCGGAAAAGGACGTAAAATATAATATTTTAAAATAACAAAAATAAGTGTTAAAATAGATAATAAGAATAAACCTGCAGTATAGACAAAAAGGTAATAAGAAGAGATAATATTAGGCAAAAACAGATAATAAAGAAAGATAGTAGGACAAGGACAGATATACAGCTAAAGAAAGGTAGAGAAATGACAAAAGAACAGTTTATTATGGAATTAGAACAATGTCTGCAGGGCGAAGTGTCTGCATATGAATTATCTGATTCATTAACGTATTACAGACAGTATTTTGAGGATGAGATTCGTAATGGAAAGAGTGAGGAACAGGTCGTTGAAGAGTTAGGAAGTCCAAGACTTATTGCCCGCTCTATTATTGATGCGCACGGAATAGAGGAAAGTGCTTCTGGTAATTCCGATTATGGAGATAATTCTTATGGAAGTGGTTATGCACAGAATGATAGTTCCTACCGTAGCTATGGAGATGCATATTCTGACAGAAGAGATATCGAAAACAACAATCAGAAGGGAGCTTTGCAGAGTGCCGGTAAGATGATTATGACAATTATTATTTCCGCACTGGTATTTTTCATTGTATTATTTTTATTGCGGGCATTGTTGCCGCTTGCAGTGATAATTATTGCAGCAGTTTTGATTGTACGCCTGATTCGAGGATAATATTCAAGAATTCCTAGATGATGCAATTAGAGCAAATGATAGAAGGAAACAGGACAGAAAAGAGGGTTTGATATGACAAGGGAAGAAGTATTGGAAAAAGTATCAAAGAAACGAGAAGAATTTATCTCCTGGTATCATGAATTTCATCAGATACCGGAACTTGGATTTGAAGAAAAAGAAACAACAGAATTAATCTGTGAGAAGCTTACCGGGATGGGGATTCATCCACTTCGTTTAGATCCAACAGGAGTAACTGCATATATTGGACCACATGATGCCTATACAGTAGGTCTTAGAGCAGATATTGACGGCCTTAGGGTTTTAGAAGATACAGATTTGCCATTCCAGTCAAAGCATCCTGGAAAGATGCATGCCTGCGGACATGATGGTCATATTACAGGCTTGTTAGGAGCAGCTTCTATTTTAAAAGAAATGGAATCTGAACTGACTGTCCGTGTCAAATTAATTTTTCAGCCGTCTGAAGAAAATACAAAAGGTGCAAAGCAGATTATTTCCCAGGGAATATTAGAAGATGTTGATGAAGTGTTTGGCCTGCATCTCTTTTCCGATATAAAAGCAGGAGAGATTTCTGTGGAGCCGGGAGCCAGAATGGCACAGACAGATCGTTTTACTATCACTTTCATCGGAAAAGGTGGTCATGCCGCAAAGCCACATCAATGTGTGGATGCTACCGTTATGGCTGCTGACTTTGTAATGAATGTACAGACAATTGTAGCAAGAGAGCTTGACCCGATTGAGGGAGCGGTTGTGACAGTTGGTTCCTTAAAATCGGGAACGCAGTATAATATTATTTCCGGTAAGGCAGTCTTAGAAGGAACTTGCCGAAGCTATTCTGAAGACGTAGCACAGCACTTACAGGATGCCATTCGAAGAAGAGCAGAAGCAGTAGCAGACAGCTACGGCGGAAACGTAAAGATTGCCTATGAACAGGGCTCTCATCCACCAGTACTTAACGATGCAGCACTTTCCCGCCGAATCGCAGACGAAGCGGAACAGCTATTAGAGAATAGAAAGCTTGTCCATATCGCGCCATTAATGCTTGGAGAAGATTTCTCCTGGTATCAGAAGGAAGTGCCGGGTGTATTTGCCTTCGTAGGCTGTGGCACACCGGGAAGAAAGTGCTATCCAAACCATCATCCGAAGTTTGAAGTTGAAGAATCTGCACTTTCAGATGGGGTGTTGTTGCATTTGGCGGCGGTGGTTTCGGCGATGCATCGGGAGAAGGAAGAGTAGAATGCATAAAATGTAAAGAATGCCTTGTTAAGAAAAAAGATTGTAAAATCTCTTGATATCTTTGTAAAGAAAAGTGAAGAAAAATGTTTAAAATGTTGTAAAAAAGTGTTGACAGCTTTCACGCCATATAGTATAATGAAACTCGTTGATGACGTGGGATCTTAGCTCAGCTGGGAGAGCATCTGCCTTACAAGCAGAGGGTCACAGGT
>ENA-ORTV01000320-ORTV01000320.1-human-gut-metagenome-genome-assembly--contig:-NODE-320-length-60331-cov-4.388695_pt1 | contig 60331 bp, 87 predicted proteins | sample MGYA00241915_ERZ509194 | MGnify/ENA primary metagenome ERZ509194 (study PRJEB26280, sample SAMEA2338810) | human gut metagenome | biome: human gut; feature: human-associated habitat; material: faeces... | reverse complement strand
GCCATACAAGAACATAAACTTATCGTAAGAGGCTGACAGTCGCAGTGCGCGTTCGCGCCGGGCTGTCGGCATGGAGGTGTTTTGTATGTGTGGCATCGTAGGTTATTCGGGAAAGCGCAATGCGCAGGAAGTGCTGCTGAACGGACTGGAAAAGCTGGAATATCGTGGGTATGACTCCGCAGGCGTTGCGCTGGCGCTGGAGGGCGGCATCCACGTCGTCAAGAGCAAGGGACGGCTGGAGGTGCTCCGCCGCAAGCTGGAGGCAGAGAGCCTGCCCGAGAGCTTCTGCGGCATCGGACACACCCGCTGGGCCACCCACGGCGAACCCAGCGATGTGAACAGCCATCCCCACTCCACCCCCCGCGTGAGCATCGTCCACAACGGCATCATCGAGAACTATGGTGTGCTGAAGGAGCGGCTCATGGCCAAGGGCTATACCTTTGAGAGCGAGACCGACACCGAGGTCCTGGTCAAGCTCATCGACAGCTGCTATGAGGGCGAGCCTCTCAAAGCCCTGCGCGCCGCTCTGGCCATGGTGCGGGGCAGCTATGCGCTGGCTGTCCTGTTCCGGGATTTCCCGGATACCCTGTTCGCGGTCAAGCGGGAGAGCCCGCTCATCGTGGGCTGGGGCGAAGAGGAAAACTTTATTGCGTCGGATATCCCGGCGCTGCTGAAATATACCCGCCGGTACAGCGTGCTGGAAGAGGGGGACATGGCGGTGGTGAACGCCGACGGCATCCGCTTCTACAATGAGTTCGCGGAGCCGGTGGAGCGGGAGGTTCTGACCGCCAACTGGGATCAGGAAGCCGCTGAAAAGGGCGGCTACCCGCACTTCATGCTGAAGGAGATCAACGAACAGCCTGCGGCCATCACGGCCACGGTGAGCCCTCGTGTGGAGAACGGTCTGCCCGACCTGCGCGTTCCTGAGCTGACGGATGAGCGGCTGCGCCGCATCGGCACGGTGCATCTGGTGGGCTGCGGCACGGCCATGCACGCGGGCATGGTGGGCAAGGCTGCCATCGAGGCGCTGGCCCGGGTGCCTGCACAGGTGGAGATCGCCAGCGAGTTCCGCTACCGGAACCCCATCCTGCGGCCGGAGGATCTGGTCATCATCATCAGCCAGTCGGGCGAGACCAGCGATACGCTGGCCGCCCTCAAGTTGGCCAAGAGCCGGGGCGTGCCGGTGCTGGCCATTGTGAACGTGGTGGGCAGCAGCATTGCCCGCGCGGCGGATTATGTCATGTACACCTATGCCGGCCCTGAGATCGCCGTGGCCTCCACCAAGGCCTACATGGTGCAGATGTGCGTGCTCTACCTGTTCGCCCTGCGGCTGGCTTACGCCCGGGGAATGCAGACCGATGCCGAGATCCGCCGCCTGACGGCAGAGCTGCTCCGGGCCGGGGAGGTCATCAAGCCCCGTCTGGCCGATTGTGAGCAGATCAAGTATCTGGCCAGCCGTTTCGTCAATACCCAGAGCTGCTTCTTCATCGGCCGCGGGTTCGACTATTCGCTCTCGCTGGAGGGCAGCCTGAAGCTGAAGGAGATCAGCTATGTCCACTCGGATGCTTATGCGGCGGGTGAACTCAAGCATGGCACCATCAGTCTGGTAACAGACGGCGTGCCGGTGATCGCTCTTGCCACCCAGAAGCAGGTCTACGAAAAGACCATCTCCAACGCCAAGGAGACCAAGAGCCGCGGCGCGAAGGTCCTGCTCTTCACCACCCGGGATGCCGTGGTGCCCGATGGCGTGGCCGACTATGTGGTGCGTCTGGATGACTACGATGACCTGCTGATGCCCCTGCAGCTCATCGTTCCGCTGCAGCTGTTTGCCTACTATATGGCTGTTCTGCGCGGCTGTGATGTGGATAAGCCCCGCAATCTCGCCAAGAGCGTGACCGTGGAATAACCGTAGAATCAGAAATCAAGCCTTGCCAAACCCGCCCGCTGGTGGTATACTATCTAGGTAACCGATGCTGGTGTGGCGCAATGGCAGCGCAACTGATTTGTAATCAGTGGGTTGCAGGTTCAACTCCTGTCACTAGCTCCAAAAAATGCCGTTCATTCGTGATATTAAATCACATGAACGGCATTTTCTTTTACGAAAACACGGTAAAATACGGTGAAAAACCGGAATAAACTAACAAACAAACTAACAAAATCAGTATTCCATCTTCCGCATTTCCTGTAACAAGAATGTCGGGTCGTTGTGGGAAACGTATTTGTTTGCTGTGGTGGAAAAATTTTTGTGGCCGAGGATAGCCTGCACAGCGGTTTTTTCAAGACCGCACTCCACCATCTTGCTGCTGGCCGTGTGGCGAAGGGTGTGCGGGTGCACGCCATCGATCTGGCACTCCTGCATCAGGGCCCGGAACTTTGTGGCAACATTTCGCTTGTCCAGCTTGGTTCCGGCCTTAGAAGGTATCAGCCACTCGCACCCGCTGTCCATCATCCAGAAGGCGATGATCTTGTAAATGGGGTCGAGGATGGGGATGATGCGGTTTTTGCCCGCTTCCGTTTTTTCACCGCCCTGCATGTAGTGCTCCTTCAGATGCACGTTCTCGCAGCGCATGGAGAGCAGCTCATCAATGCGCATTCCGGTATAGAGAAGCACCATGGCGATCTGGGCTGTCTGACCAAAGCGCTTGTCGGTCTGGTAGGCGCTGATCCGGGCGATCTCGTCCGCCGTAAGGGTGCGCTCTGCCTTTCCAGCCGCGGCAGGAAGGTGAAGGAGCTGGGCGTAGTTTTTGTTGATGATGTCCTGGGCCATTGCCCACTCACATAGCTGGCTGAAAAGAGTGCGCTGCTTTTCACACGAGCTGCGGGAGAGACCGTCTGCGACCATCTGGTCTATGATCTGCTGATAGTCCTCCGCTTTCAGGTCTCGCATTTGTCGGCTGTACAGCGGAGCGGATTTTTTGAAAGCCAGCTCGTATCCATTTATCATGTCCCGGCTGAGACTTGAAAACTTCGGCTGTGCCCGCCATTTTTCGTAGGCATCCGCAAAAGTACACTTCAGACGCTCTGCCGGGGTGTTCTGGGCGTTGTATGCGTCAAGCGCCTGGACGGCTTCTCCGGGCGTTCCGTATGTGCCCAGCACTTCCTTTTTCCCGGTCACGGCTACATAGGGCCTTGCCCGGACCCCTTTCAGCTTGTACACGCTGCCGCTCCCCTTTGGGCGGCGGCGCTTTTTTCTATGCACGGGAGCGGACGTTGCATCCTGCTGCTTTCCGCACCACGGGCAAAATAGGGCCTTGTCCGGGATGTTTACATGACATCTGACACATTTCATTACGCTACTCCTTTCTGCGCCCTATATAGCCCAAAGCGCCGTTCTCTGACGCTGTGCGCCCTGATGCGTAACTGATTTTCAAATCCTCTATTGGAGGATGCGGCTCGTCCGGGCACGGGTCAAGCCCTCTGATTTTGGCAAAGCTGTACTGATCGATGATGGTGCCGCACACAGTGACCCTGTTGTTGAGAGGGCAGTGGAGGTTTGCGGCCATTTCAGATATAACCGCAGGCGGGCTGCTCCCATGTCGGCCCTTGAGCACAAAAAGCAGAAGCCGCCGGGTAAGCGGTGGAAGCGCCTGCACCAGCGTGTGAAGTTCCTTATCTATGGCTGCATCTTCTTTCTGCCCGTCTGGCACTGCGTACAGATCCGGGTGCATAACTTCCATAAAAACCGTGATGGGGGATACTCCGCAGGCTGTGCACCAATCCATGATCTCGTCACTGTCTGGGCTTGTGTCACCTTTTTCCCAGCTTTGCACGGTCCGCTCTCCCTTCTGGACGCGGATTGCAATCTCTCTCTGACTTAGCCCGGCGGATACCCGCGCTTTTGAAAGCGCCTTCCCGATTTGATCAGCGGTAAAATAACTCATGCTTATCACCCCTAAACGCAGCGTGTTATAAAAGGAAAATGGCGCAGAAAAACTCTGCGCCATTCGACAAAAATTACACAGATTTCATTTTCCTTTGACGCATGGTAAAATTTGGTACATAAGATTTAAATGTTGCCAAAAAAGGAGGAAAATGAAATGAAAAACAGTCAGACAGTCAGCATGGACCCGGATATGACCATCATTGACGGAATGCCCGCCAGCGTGCTCACCGGCACGCGGCCCACTCCAAAGCCCTGGGAGGAATGATCTATGGACAAAATGCAGAGCTTTTGCACCCACATCCGCGCCGCCCTGGCATGCTACGAGGATATGCCGCCCGAGAGCCAAACCAAGGCCCGCTTTTATGTAGCCCGCAAGGCGGAAAGCGTCCGGCGCTTGCTGGATGCCGCCAACTGCCCCGGCGGGGAGCTTGCCGTGGAACTGCTGCAGAAGATGCAGCGGCTGGACGACGATTCCGTTATTTGACAAGATTATATGCGTCAAGCACGTCCTGGATTCCTTGCTTGTCAGTTTCAGAAACGGTCATGTCGTACTTGCTGTCTTTTCCCTCAAATCGGATGATTGTTTTTTCAGAGCTTGCAATTTTCTGCAGCAAGTCAACATATTTGGAAGCAGGATTAACATCGACGGCTTCGTATACACCGCCGGTGAACACCTGCTGGTTTATATCGAAGTAATTGAACGGAATTGTAGCAGCTTTTTCACCGTCGATATTGATAACTACATCTGAGAAGAATACCCAATCAGATCCGGTGTAGTTGAATTTCCAAAGCAGGCCATAATTCCCGTCTTTTTCTCCGATATACGGAAGAGCAAAACTTCTGCTATTGGCATACTCTGGATAGCAGGAAGGCATATAGTAAGCAGAATTCTCGACCTCGTCCGCTTTTTTCGTTAGCTTTGCGAGGGCTGCATCGATTTCGGCTTGCTTTTCTGCGCTGGGGATTGCGGTGCTTCCAGACTGCATAGAGGCCGCTTGCCTTCCGGCAGAAGCGGATTGTGAAAATTGAGGGTCTTCGATAGCAGTGAGAAAACCGCCAATAAGGATAAACGCAAAGAACACAAGAAAGACTGTGCCACACCCGCGCTTCTTTTTGGGCTTTTTCTTAGAATTTGCCTGTGCCTTTTCTTGTGCAGCAGTCTCTTCGCTCAACGGCGCTCCACACTCCGAACAAAATTTGGATTCTTGGACTTCGCTTCCGCATTTGGGACATTTCATAGTACATTCTCCTCATTTCAAAATAATACAAAAAAATATAGTCAACGCTATTGCATTGAACACTTAATGGTTGTATAATGGCGTTGTAAACTAACCGAATTCAGAAAAAAAGATTCAAAAATAGGCAGCCGCTCAGCTGCCATAAAAAACAAATTATCAAAGAACTTTGCCAAAGGAGGAAAAGAAAGTGCAAGAATATAGCACAAAATTGATGAAAGAAACCACAGAATGTGTTATACTTGAGAAAATCAAGCTTGCACTTTCTCTTGACATCGATGTTGACGCGTTGCTGGAAGCCGCGCAGAAAGGATAACGTTATGAAAATCGAAATCACTGCCATCCCGCAGGAAACCGCAGATTTTATTCACCTTCTGGAAAAAGAAAGATCCTATGTTGCGGTGAGCAATTGCATCAGAGAAAGCCTGAACGAGCTTGCCAACTCCAAAGAATCAATCGTCAAAATTTAACACGCCTGTTTTTCGCAGGGCATCGATCACAATCTCAACGGAGCCGATCAGGGAGCTCTTGTACAGCACTGCTATTTTTTCGAGATCGGAGCGTTCAGGATGAGCGTCCAAATCGGCAACTGCTTTTCGTGCGTATTCGTTCACAGAACTATTGATAACAGCCTGAAATTCAGCCTTTTTCATTTTTATCCCCCTTCGCTGCCTCAAGTGCAGCGTCAAGCATCTTTTCAAACATGACCCTTTGCGCAGGATCAAGCTGCTCATACTTATATAGTATGGCTTTGGCGTGCGCATTCAGCTCACTCTCTTCACTGGGAGTGGGCTTTTCTTTTTGCTCCGGTACTTCTCCCTTCAGCTCCGCAACGGTAACGCCGAAATAGGCGGCAATTTTCAATGCGGTTGCGTCCGTAAGACCGCCGCCGTTTTTCCAGCGGTTAACTGTAGGCTTCGACAATCCCATTTCCAAAGCAGCACCAGATGGGGTCTTACCTACTTTTTCGCACAGACGTAGATAGTTTTCGTAAAACGCCATAAAAAAAGCACCGCCTTTTTTGTGCAGAACACCAAAGTTACTAAAGTTTACAAGAAACTCTTTACAGTTACCAAAGTAACTGCTATAATAGCATTGTCAGTTAAAAAAGTTCACAAAACACAAGCCCCCGGCGGAAACCGCCTAAGCTGATTTTTAACTTGTATTCTGCAATTACATAGTAACACATTTTGTAAACTTTTTCAACTAGCAAAATTATATTCACCCATAAAAAGGAGGTGAAAGAATGCCAGAATCTTGGACTGGCCGACTGATCGGGATGATGCACAACAATGGTATCACAATGGAACAGCTTGGACAGAAGATGGGGTACGGAAAGCCGTACATCTCCTTAATTCTGAACAGCAAGCGCAAACCGGACGGCATCCGCTCCCGGATGGAAGCGGCTGTTGATGAGCTTATCAAAGAAAAGGAGGAAAACAAAACATGAACAACACGAATCTGGCACCGGTTCTGATCTCCGGGGTGTCTTGCTACGAACAGGACGGCACCGCATACCTTCGCCTGGAGGACGTTGCCCGCGGGCTTGGGTTCACCCAGACCAAGAACGGGCTTGAGTACGTCCGCTGGGAGACCATCGACAAGTATTTGCGTGATATTGGCTTTTCCCAGCAAGTTGGGAAAGAAAGCTACATCCCTGAGAACATCTTTTACCGTCTGGCCATGAAGGCAAAGAACGAGACCGCCGAGAAGTTCCAGGCGCTGGTAGCAGATGAGATCATTCCCAGTATCCGCAAAACAGGTAGTTACACGGCAAAGCCCCTCTCCCGCTCAGAATTGATGGCGCAGGCGCTGATCGCGGCGCACGAAGAGCTGGAACACAAGGACAGGCAGATTGCCGAGCTGGCCCCCAAGGGACTGTTTGCGGATGCCGTGAGTGCCAGCAAGCAGAGCATACTGGTGGGGGACCTAGCGAAGATCCTGAAGCAGAACGGCGTGGAAATCGGCGCTACCCGGCTGTTCCAGTGGATGCGGGACAACGGTTATCTGGTGCGCGGCAACCGCTCGGATAAGAACATGCCCACACAGCGCAGCATGGAGATGGGCTGGTTCGACATCAAGGAGACGGTGGTCAGCCACTCAGACGGACACACCACCATCAACAAGACCCCCAAGGTCACCGGCAAGGGGCAGGTCTACTTCGTGAATCTGTTCCTCAAGCGCTCCGGTTTCTCTGCCCCGGAGCTGGACAGCAAGGAGGCCGAAGCGTGAACGGCAGAAAAAGGCCCAGCCGTAAGCACGACTGGACCACAACGAAGATTTTGGTTGCGACGGTTTGCGTTCAGGTTGTGACGCTCATCTTGCAGCTCATCAACTTAATCAGGAAATTCAGCTGAAAAGCGAGAGAATTGCAGCGACCATCGAAACGACTGCCACGAGTAAGGAAGCGACGGTGAGCCAGCGATTTACCCGATTTTCTTTTGCTTGGTCTTTTTGGCTCTCTTCGTACTGGTTCCGGAGTTGCTTCAGATTCTCAGCAGCGGATTCTTCGGCATACGAGCTTTTGGAATGGTCTATCGCATCCAAGAGCCGCTGCGTTTGTTCTTCTGTGATATGAATCTCGCTGCTTGTCGCAGCAATGATTTGCTTGGCAGTCTCCTGATACCCAGCAAAGTTACTTAAAATTTCGTTTTCGTCCATTTTAGATTCCCCTTTCCTTGTCAGTATACCACGGGAAGGGAGACCCCAACAAGAAGGTTTACATGACAGACATTATCTTATCTACCCAGAACGGTGAGCCGGTGGCATCCAGCCGCCAGATCGCTGAGAACTTTGAAAAGCGCCACGATCATGTGATTCGTGACATTGACACAATCAAAAAAGATGTCCCCAATTTTGGGGAGATGTTCTTTGAAACCACTGTGCCGGACAGCTACGGCAGGGAACAGAGAGCTTACCTGATGAACCGGGATGGTTTCAGCCTGCTGGTGATGGGCTTTACCGGCAAGGCGGCGCTGGAGTGGAAGCTGAAGTACATCCAGGCGTTCAACGAGATGGAGAAGAAGCTGGCCACTCCGCAGATGCCCAAGCTCAGCAAGGAGCTGCAGGCGCTGTTCCTGCTGGACGACCGCACTCAGAGGCAGGAGCAGCGGATCACGGCGCTGGAAAATAACATGGTCGTGGACTATGACCAGCAGCTTTCCCTCAAGAATGCCGTGAACCACGTTGTTGTGGAAGCTCTGGGCGGCAAGAACGCCCCGGCCTACGGCGATTCCCATGTACGAGGCATGGTTTACTGCGAGATCAACAAGGACATCCAGATGTGGTTCCGGGTCAGCAGCAGAAACAACATCCAGCGCTGGAAGCCCAGCACCAACACCGTGATGCTGATCCAGCAGACCAACGGCCAGACCAGCATGTTCTAAGGAAGGAGACAGCGGCATGAGCGAAAGGATCACGATGAAAGGCGTTGCGGAGTGCTGCGAGATGTTCCGGGCAAATCTCGTCCCGATGAGCCCGAGCAAGTTCTGGAATAATGTTGCACACGGAGAGTATGACGGGTGGGTAGTCCCCCGGGAAGATACCAAACGGCGGCAGGCAACGATCTACATCAACGGTTTTATCGATTATATGCACCGGCACGGACGCAAGATCGTCCGCCCGTATGAGAACGACAAGGAGGAAATGGGAGCATGAACATGAAGGCAAAACTTTACATCGACAGTGAGAAATCGACCATCAGGATTGAAGGTGGCACCAATGAGGTTATGAATCTTCTGGTGGATGCGATCGCGCAGATTCTGGAAAGTTATTTTCCGCACAACTTCGAGAAGCAGATGGCGTGGGTGTCCGGGCTTCTCTTCGGCACTGTTCGTGAGCTGAATAAGGGGGACAAGGATAATGACGATGAAGATTAAATCAAGAGTATGGTACTGGCTGGCTGCTGCCAGCGGTGCCGCAAGTCTGCTGTACGGCATGGGCATCGAGGGCGGCGCACAGACGGGAGGCACCATCTCGGATGGCCAGTTCGTCACGGCCATGTGCCTGGTTTTGGCAGCGGTGATGTTCCTGCGGCCAGGATCGTGAGCAGAACGCCCGCCGCTATGGCCGCGTTGACCGCACCCACGCCCGCACCGAAGAGCCGGAGTACCGGCAGAACCGGAGGGGCGCATGAGCATGACTGTATATGCTTACGCCTACCGTAAGAACCCTCGGGGCTGCGATGTCAGGCAGTTCACAGATCCGCTCACGCCGGACGAATACCCCGGGGAGCCCGCCAGCGTTAAGGCCCAGCACTGGGCAGATGAGAACATCCGGCACTATGAGATGATTCAGGTGCGGGATGCTCTGGGGAACCTGCTGTACGCAAGATAATGCGTTTTGAATTACGCAAACCACAAGATATAGGAGAAATCAGCATGAAAACCAAAATTCTGAAAGTCAAGATCACCTTCCTGGAGCCGGTGCTGGGCACTTGGCCCTCCAACCAGAACGTCGCCCGGGATTTCATTGCCAGCAAGAGCCCGGATGCTGCCACGATCGAGGACGAGGTGGCCGCTCTGGGCGCGGATGCCGTGGCAGACAAGGGCATGACCGTCTTTCCCCGCAACGAGAACGGAGAGCCGGTTCTGTATGATTACCAGATCAAGGGATTCTTCAAGGATTCCTGCGGTATGCTGGCTCGTGTGGGCGGCAAGACCGAGACCGGCAAGAAGCGGGCCGTCAACGAGAGCGGCAAGCTCTCCGCTTACAAGAAGGTCATCGACGGCCTGATCTTCCCGCAGCCCCGCATGATCCCCATCAAGGTCAACGGCAAGATTGGCGACTGCCAGCGCCCCCTGCGTGCTCAGACGGCCCAGGGTGAGCGTGTGAGCCTGGCCAACTCCGAGGAGATCCCGGCAGGCAGCACCTGCGAGTTTGAGATCCTTCTCATGGACGAATCGCTCGAGAATGCGGTTCTGGAGTGGCTGGATTACGGCGTTCTGCGCGGCATTGGCCAGTGGAGAAACAGCGGCAAGGGCCGCTTCACCTTTGACATCATCGACTGAGCAACGGCATTGCATGGATAGGATTTGATCTGCTACGGCAATGATATGATTTGCAAAGGCGCGGATATGTGCGCATAACTCGGCAACGGCATTGTGCTGACAAGTTTGCTCAGCAGGGGCACAGGTAGTCACTGCAGTGCAGCGCGGGGCAAAGGCAAGGCTCAGCTGGAAAGCGCAGCGCAAAGGCGTAGATAGGCGTAGATCGCTTGGATCAGACTTGCCTCGATAAGCAAAGCAAAGGAAATGCAGGGCCTCGTGTCGAAAAGCGAAGGCAAGGCTGGGCGTGGTGTGGGCGGCAAGGCATCGCAAGGGCGTTGAGCAGATACGCGCCGCTCTGCTATGCAGCGTAAAGGTATAGCGTTTCATGGCTACGGCGATGCGGGGCAAAGAAAAGCTCAGCGAAGGCATAGATGCGCACAGAGCTGCGAAGGCATAGATAAGCCTGGCTGACCTAGGAAATGCAAAGGCATGGATGCGCGACGATTCGCTAAGGCATAGATACGAATAGATGCGCAACGGCGTAGAGCAGATTCGCGCTGAAGAGCAAAGGCAAGGAAACGCATAGCAGAGGCAAAGCAAAGTATTTTTGAACGAAAGGAGATTTTACAGTGAGTAAAACAGAGCTGCTGTTCCGGGCCGTGGAAGCACTTTCCACCCCGGCGGCAAAGGCGGTGGCCCGTGGGCTGACCTTATGGATCGGATTCAACGTTCTGGTCGTGGTCTTTCTGGTCTGGCGGGCATGGAAAAACGGGAGGTGGCGCAAATGAGCATTTTATCCAGAAGAGCCCGCGTGAAGGAGCTCTCCAACAAGGCTGAGGGCATTTTCCAGTACGTTGGAACAGACAATGTGCTGTTCCGGCTTATCAGTACCGGGAACGAGCTGACAAGTGATGTGAACCATGCGATTGCACTTTTTACGAATTTTGCTCGGTCAAATCAGCTTCCGGATACCGTGACGAGAAGTACGATTGATTCGATCTACCGGCGCGTCGGAAAGCTTCTTTGTCTGGTCGATATCATCCACGCTGCCGCTGGTGAACAAATTATGCCGGAGCCTTATGATTCTATAGACTTTTGTTACATGATGGAGTATCGAGAGATGCTCCATGAAGCAGTGATCAGAGGAATGCCAGACAATTACAAAGGCGTTTACCAGAACCCCTACAGGATCAAGCTGGCAAAGCCTGCAATCGCCTATGAGATCAACGGAAGGTTTGACCCGGACGAGTTTGACGACGGTGAATTTGCATCGTTCACGCAGGAAGAGGAGGCAAGAGACCGCAAGATTGTTTTCCACTGCACAAAATCCGAATTGGACGCAATCATGCGTTTCGCCAATGTTATTGAAGTAAAGTTTGTAGAGGAGGATATTCATCATGCCTGAAGAAATCGTAAAAACACCCGCCGAGCAGATTGCACCGATTCAGCCGCAGGAAGCCCCGACTGCCGTGCAGGCCGTCAACCCGGCCATGGATTCGTGGAAGCTTGCATGCAGCATGGGAAAAGCCTATGCACAGCTTCCTGACGGAATGGTTCCACAGAGCTACAAGGGAAACGTTGCTGCCTGCGCGGTCGCCTGCAACATGGCCACCCGAATGGGCATGGACCCAACGTTTGTGATGCAGAACCTTTACGTCATCCGCGGTAATCCTTCGTGGAGCGGCAAGAGCTGCAAGGCCATGATCGACAACAGCGGCCTGTTCGCAGGGCGCACTCATTACCGGATGGAAGGCGAAGAGGGAAAGGACACATGGGGGTGCCGACTTGTAGGCATTGACAAAGTGACCGGCGAGAAAGTAGAAGGCCCCAAGGTGACCGTTGCAATGGCCAAAAAGAACGGATGGTGGGATAAAAACGGAAGTTTCTGGCCTTCCATGACAGAAATGATGCTGAAATATCGCGCAGCCGCTTATTTTGCCCGCGCTGAATGCCCGGAGGTCTTGATGGGCGCAAATATCGATTATGAGATCGGCGCTGGTGATAGCGCGGAAGATGGAGGATTGACGCATGCTTAACGTCGTTGCATTGATGGGCCGCCTGACCCATACCCCTGAGCTGAAGACCACCCAGAATGGCACAAGCGTGTGCAGCTTCAGCATTGCGGTTGACCGTACATACACCCCGAAGGGTGAGGAGCGCAAGGCTGATTTCATCGATGTCGTTGCCTGGCGGCAGACGGCAGAGCATATCTGCAAGTACTTCCAGAAGGGCAGCATGATCGCCATTGAGGGCAGCATCCAGACCCGCTCGTATCAGGACAAGCAGGGCAGCAACCGCACGAAAGTGGAGGTTCTGGCAAACAACGTCAGCTTTTGCGGCGCAAAGGCGGCAGACAAGCCCGCTGTGCGTGATTTTGACAAGCAGACGGAAAGTTACACATCCGAAGCAAAAGCCTCTTACAGCGCCCCGCAGGCGGCGCAGGGCTTCTCGCAGGGTTCTGCAGATGATTTTGCAGAGATCACAGACGATGACGATCTTCCGTTCTGACCTCCCAGCTGTGCTATCTGGCTATACGGGCGTGCGGGAGGAGGTGAAGACACACGGCTACCGGAAAAAGATACTACTGGCTAAAGCTCAAAGACAGCTTTATGCGGTCTGACGCGGTGGATTTTCTCATGGGGCAGAAGAACGGCGCAAACTATGTGGTTTTGTACCAAATGCTCTGTCTTATGACCATCAACACCAACGGCAGGCTTTCACGGCAGATCGGTGAGGTGATCATTCCGTATGACGTGGACAAGATTCAGCGTGATACCAAGTGGTTTTCTACCGATACTGTGCGCGTTGCGCTGGGTCTTTACGCGAAGCTTGGGCTGATTTATCAGGAGCAAGACGGCACACTTGTGCTTGCAAATCACTCGGAAATGGTCGGAAGCGCGACAGACTACGCAATGCAAAAAAAACTGCAAAGAACGAACCAACGTCTAATCAGCTCTTCTGACTGTGGACATTGTCCACAGGATGTCCACGAAAACGTCCACAAAAATGTCCATACAGATATTAGAGATAAGATATTAGATATAGATAAGTCGTCGTCATCTAAAGATGACTCCTCCTATACAGGGACGAGGACGACGATATCGCCTGTGGATTTTTTTAGAGAAAACATCGGTAAGTTGAGCGCTAACAGCGAAAAAGAGCTGACCGGTTACATCGAGCGCCTGGGCGACGATCTTGTGACCGAGATCATCCGCAAGTGCGGGGATCTGGGCGGCAGAAGCTGGGCCTATGTCCGCAAGGCGCTGGAGGAGGCCGACAGGCAAGGCTGTACGTCTGTGGAGGAGTACCGCATGACAAACCCCATCGGGGCGGGACGGGACAAGCTGGTCACGCGCCCCCCGGAAGATGCAGCAAAAGCCACCGATTTCCTCAAAAACGCTGCAAATCGCAGGCCTTTGCGCAAGAAAGGAGAGCCGAAGAGTGCCTAAATATCATGTTGTTGTGCTGTGCAGCGGCCCGGTAGGAGACGCGGCCCTGACCTACCGTCTGACCGCCAGCAGCCAGCAGTCTGCAGAATTTCACGCCTGCCAGATGGCAGGCGACCACTACCCGGAGTACCGGGACATCCATGTTAAGAGAACGGAGGTTTTGACACATGGATGAGAAAAAGAAAATTGTCCGGCTGGCCGATGTTGGTGAGCTGGAAAACATCTTGAAAAAAGACCTTGCAGAGGAAGAAGCGAAAGGAAAAGATGCTGACACCCTGTTCTGCGAAGATGTTGCAGGTGAGCTGACGGATCTCGAAAGCCTTCCCACCATTGACCCCGAAAGCCTGCGGCCGGAATGGCGCAACCCTGAAACGGACCCGCCGAAGATCGAAACCGAAGTGCTGATTTTGTACCGCAACGAAATTGACGGATACGGGATTACGACAGCGCACTATGAAGACGGGAGCGTTTTTTCACAAGATAGCGTATGGTATTGGGAAGACCTTCCCGATTGGGGGACATACGACGAGGAGCGGGACGACTACAAAATCCCGAAAGGCTGGTGGGAATGCCGCCACTTCAACCCGGACGATGTTTACAACAACAAGATAGACCGCCCCGTGATTGGCTGGATGCCGTTGCCGCCGAAGGAGGTTGATCAAAATGGCTGAGAAAAGACTGATCTATGCGGAGGATGTGATTCAGCATCTTGAAAAATGGATTATCGAGGCTGAGAAATGTGAGGCGGCCTCGACATACATTGTGGCAACCGCGCTGAAGTACGTGGAAAAACTTGTCAATGCGGCACCTACCGCACACCCTGCATGCACCTGCCAGAACTGGCACCCGGCCAGTGAGATCCCGCCGCTGCATCACGAGGTGGACGAGAATAAATGCGAGGGCACTCTTGAGTGCGATGTGAGTGAACCGCTTCTCTTGTACACGGAAGAGGAGGGCTACAAGGTCGGTGTCTACATGAAGGACTGCTACGGCTTTGACGGCTGGTTGAACCCTGACTATGGCGGCACCATCCGCCGTGTGGTGGAGTGGCAGTACCCGCCGAAACCATCAAAGGAGAGAAGCGCATGAAAGTGCTGATTGCCTGCGAGGAATCGCAGGAAGTATGCAAAGCGTTCCGGGCTCGTGGTCACGAAGCCTATTCTTGCGATATTCAAGAACCGTCCGGCGGACACCCTGAGTGGCATATTCTCGGTGACTGCCTAAAGGCTATTGAGGGGGGGCAGGTCGTGACCATGGACGGAATCGCACATGATGTGCCACGCTGGGATATGATTATCGCATTTGTCCCCTGCACAAAGACGAGCAACGCGGGAGCAAGACACTTGTACAAGGGAGGAAAGCTCAATCTTTCCCGGTATTATGAGGGATTGTGCGGCAAGGCGCTTTTTCTTGCCGTGTGGGCGGCAGATTGCGAAAAAGTGGTGATTGAGAATCCAACCCCCAGCAAGATTTTTGATTACCCAAAGCCTACGCAGGCAATCCAGCCCTACGAGTACGGACATCCGTACAGTAAGAAAACGTTACTGTGGGAGCGCGGTGTACCGCCGCTGCACCCGACAAACATCGTAGAACCTACCGCGACATGGTGCCCGTCTGGATCTTACTCGCATAAGCATGGTGAGCAGCATAAGGGAATGTTTACCACTGACCGTGCAAGGAACCGCGCAAAGACTTTTCCGGGCATTGCAAAGGCAATGTCAGAACAATGGGGGTGATTGTATGACACAGAAACAGTTTATCAAGCAGGTGATGAGCCGCGGCGTTTCGTACTCGGATGCCTGCGGGCTGGTGGCCTACATGAAAGAGCTTCGCCAGCTGATCGAAAAGCATGAGGACGTTGTGATGCTGGCGGATGCAAACACAATGCAGTTCGTCCCGGCAAAGGTTTACTCCTACGAGGAAACCTTCCAACGGATGCAGGAAGGGAGGGATATCTTTTGCTGAAAACCATGAAGATTGTCCTTTACGGCGACCCTCGCACAAAGAAAAACTCCGCCCGTATCCTCAAGGCCCATGCAAACCGCCGCATTGTGGCCCCCAGCGAGGCGTTCATGCAGTATCAGGAAAAGTGCCTGTGGCAGATCAAGCGGCCTTACAACCCCATCACAGCCCGCGTGAACGTGAGGTGCGTGTACTACATGGCCACCCGGCGCAAGGTTGACCTTGCCAACCTCATCGAGGCGACATGCGATATTCTGGTGAAGGCCAAAGTTCTAGCGGACGATAACAGCCAGATCGTGGCTGCCCACGATGGCAGCCGGGTGGATTACGACAAGAAAAACCCCAGAGCAGAGATCTGGATCGAAGAAATGGAGGATAAGACATGATCGGGGAAATTTGGATTCAAGCAAACATGACCGAAGATGGAACTGTTCATCTTTTGGTTGCGCGGGGTATCGCCGATAAAATCAAGAACGTTGTCGTTTACGAAATCGGTAGTCCCGCCGTAAAATGCACGTTTGAGGAGGAAAGCGATGACCCGCACATGGACACCTGAAAGCGAACAACCAAAACCCAGCACCGGTGTAAACTATCACGAGGTAAAAGCGTGGTTTCAGCAGTGCAGAGACCTGGCGGAGCAGGTCGAGGACCAGAAGCAGAAGATCCAGCGCATCCGGGACATCACTGAAAAGTGCACCCAGAGCATAAGCGGGATGCCTGTGGGCGATGGAGCCGGTGACAAAGTAGGCTCTGGAGCAGGGGAGATGGTCGACGAAAAGCGGACGCTGGAGCAGATGGAAAAAAATTTGTCTGAGCTTTGCAGTGAAGCCACCCGGCGGATCAACTGCCTGAGCGGCTCCGTGCGTACTCGCAAGCAGGCTGACTGCATCTACGGTTATTACGTCGAGAACCATCTCCAGCGCGAAATCGCGGAGAGCGTTGGATTAAAAAACGCCAGCGCCGTTTCCGTCTATATCCGGGAAGGAATAGAAGTGCTGGCAGAAATCTGGAAAGATATCCAAACTGACCGATAAAACGTGTATTATTTTGGCGCGTTTTTTGTGTCTTTTGAATTGACATTTGTACTGAATTCCTGTATCGTGACATAAGCGGAACCGCGCAAAGCGGTGCGCCGCTTCTCAGCAGCTTCCAAAGCGCGGCCCCGTACGGATTCTCCTTTCGTTCATGCCGCTTAACGCTTTTCGCTCTGACACCGTGCTTTGCGGGCTGCTTTTATGCGAGAAATGGTGTCCAGACCGACCATGGAGGTTTAGGCGCAGTTCAAGTCTGCACTCTCGCACCGAACGCCGCAAAGTCTGTAACGCGGCAAGTCTGACGCATGGAGTGATTCACCACCGGTGTGCGGGTGGGTGTGGGACTCCTGAAATCTTGCCCACGCCCTGAAACCTCCGCCCGTGAACAGCAGCACCGGAAATCCGAGCGGGCCAGCATGCCCCGCAGGATGTGCGTCAACTCAAGCAGCCCCGGCGGCGAACCGTGGGCTGTTTTTATTTGCTATATGGCCGCCTGAGCGCAATGTGGAGCGCGGTGCGTGTGTGTAGGCACGGCTGGTTCGATTCCAAGGGCGGCTTTTTATACTCCGGCAGCTCAAGTGGTAGAGCAGCGGTCTCCAAAACCGCAGGTTGCAGGTTCGAGCCCTGCCTGGAGTGCCAGACTTTGCATGACCGGGGGACGGCATGCAGAGAGTAGCGGGGCATCTGGCCGCGAAAGTTCCGGATGCAGCGGCAACGTCTTACTGTCCGGTAAAAGCAGATTACGGCGTTGCTGCTTATATTATGCAAAAAGCCCCGCCGAGCGGCAGGGCTTTGAATTACAGGCCTTTGATCTGATTGAGAAGTGCGGCACGCAAAGCGTCCGTTTCTTCATCGGATTCAGGCTTGTTTGGGTCGTCCGGGATATATTCCAGTATATCGCCGGGCTGACATTCCAGCAGTCGGCAGAGTGTTTCAATGGTAGCCCAGCTGACGAGTTCGCCCTTTCTCAACTGTGACAGGGTAGCTTGCCCGATGAGCTTTTCTTCTCGAATCCGCGTCTGAGTGTAACCGATTGCTTTAAGTGCTGGCAAAATTTCGATTTTGTACTTGATAGGCATCCTTAATCCCCCTTTCTTTCTACATCTATTATATATTGCATTATCACTAAAAACAAGTGAAAAAACAACAAGAATTGACACTTGAAGTTAGTGAAAATGCTAATAGAAATCACTTGAATCTGGTGATATAATACTTGCATGGAAAGGAGGTCAGAGGTGCAAGGGAGCAAATACCGGGAGGTGATGCTCCGTGACTAGCAAGGAGTTTGCAAAGCTCACCAGAGCCGAGCAGTTGGCACGTTTCGAGAAATATAAAAAAGCGGCCAGCGCTGGAACGCTGAACCGCTAAACGCCAGAAGCAAACCATCACGAAAGCCCCTTGCACCTCCATTTTATTTTTTTATAAGCGATTTGTCAAGATGAAATGTGAGGTTTTTACAATGAACTATCCTGTTACCAAAGAATTCTTCCTTCGTTCATCGCACATGGAAGAATCGGATCTCAATGATAGTCTGAAGGGGCTCATCGATGAAATTTGCCGACTTGTGAATCAGGCTTATGCTGATGGCATGGCCTTTAGCAAAAAGGAGAAAGTAAAATGAGCAACATTCAGATTTTCAACAACCCCGATTTTGGCACCGTCCGCACGCTGGACAATGACGGTACGGTTTTGTTTTGCGGCGCAGACATCGCCAAGGCACTTGGATACAGCAACCCGAGCAAGGCGCTCAACGACCACTGCAAGGGTGACCTAACGAAACGTTACCCCATCACGGATTCCCTCGGCAGAACACAGGATGCAATTTTCATCCCTGAATCCGACCTCTACCGGTTGGTGTTCGGCTCCAAGCTCCCCACCGCAGAGAAGTTCACCGACTGGGTGACGGAGACCGTTCTGCCGTCCATCCGCAAGAATGGCGGGTACATCGCCGGGCAGGAGCAGCTTACCCCGCAGGAGCTGATGGCAAAGGCCCTACTTGTGGCAAACAAGACCCTTGCAGACCGGGAAGCCCGCATCTCAGAGCTGACAGTACAGAACAACATCATGGCCCCGAAAGCTGAGTATTTTGACGAGCTGGTAGACCGGAATATGCTTACCAGCTTCCGGGATACTGCAAAGGAACTTGGCATCAAGCCGAAAGCTTTTGTTGACTGGCTGCTTGCTAAGAAGTTTATCTACCGTGACCAGAAAGGCAAGCTGATGCCCCGCGAGGACAAGAACAACGGTCTGTTTGAGGTCAAAGAAGCCAAAAACGACAAGACCCAGTGGAGCGGCGTGCAGACGCTTATCACTCCCAAAGGCCGGGAAACGTTCCGGCTGCTGTATCTGTAAAATTTAGTTTTTGACCCTGCCCCGCACCGGGGCGGGGTTTTATTATGTCTCGATTTAGGAAGGTGGTGGCAGTGGGTGCGCAGCGGTTGACGGACAAACAGAAAAAGAAGATCATTGCGGACTATGTGCAGCTGCAAAGTTACCGGGCCGCCGCAAGGCAAAACGGCGTTTCAGACGCAACCGTCCGAAAAATCGTAAAAGGAGACCCGGAAAGTTCGCAAAAGTGCGCACTAAAAAAAGAGGAAAATGCGCAGGACATGCTCTCCTACATGGACAGCAAGAAAGAGCGCGTTCAGGAGATCATAGACGTTTATCTCGGTGCCCTGACCGACCCGGAGAAGCTGGAAGGGGCGACCCTGCAGCAGATCACCACGGCGCTGGGCACTCTGATTGACAAGTGGACGGTCATTGATGATCGCAAGAGGGGCGATTCCTTCCACCAGACCGTTGAGGATGACCCCATCACCAAGAGCTTAAAGGAGGAGTTTAAGAAATGAGCTTCTCCCCAAAGCAAAAACAGATCCTGACCTTCCCGTATGAAAGCGACTACGATGCCCTGATCTGTGACGGTGCGGTGCGTTCCGGCAAGACCTCCATCATGTCTTTGTCCTTCGTGCTCTGGATGATGGCAGAATTCAACCACTGTTCCTTTGCATTTTGCGGAAAGAGCGTGGGTGCGGTGGAACGCAACATTGTTCAGCCGCTTCTGTCTGTCCGGTACTTGCAGCAGCAGTTCCAGATCACCTACAACCGCAGCGGCCACGTTCTCACGGTGCAGCGCGGCAGCAAGGTAAACATGGTGTACCTGTTCGGCGGCAAGGACGAAAGTTCTTACATGCTCATTCAGGGCATCACGCTGGCCGGGGTGCTTCTGGACGAGGTGGCGCTCATGCCCCGCAGCTTTGTGGAGCAGGCGCTGGCCCGATGCTCTGTCACCGGTGCCAAGTTCTGGTTCAACTGCAACCCGGAGAACCCGGAGCATTGGTTTCGCAAGGAGTGGATCTTACAGGCAAAAAAACACCGGGCGCTGCATCTGCACTTCTTGATGGACGATAACCCGTCTCTGGATGAACGCACCCGGGAACGCTACCGCAGCATGTACAGCGGCGTGTTCTACGAACGCTACATTCTGGGCCGCTGGGTGATGGCCGAGGGCCTGATCTACGATATGATGGACACCACCGCCAACACCTACCGCCCGCAGGACGCACCGGTTGGATTCAAGAGCCTTTCCACCCGTACCATTACATGCGACTACGGAACCACTAACGACACTGTTTTTCTCGATATCTACGATGATGGTGAAAAAGTCAGGGTGCATCGGGAATACAGGTGGGCGAGCCGCCAGGAGCACAGGCAGAAAACAGATGAAGAATATGCCGATGCCTTCATGGAGTTTATGGGGAAAGACCCCTGCGCTGCCATTGTTGACCCGGCGGCAGCATCCTTTATCACAGCTCTGCGCCAGCGTGGCGTTTATGTGATAGAAGGAAACAACGACGTGTTGAACGGTATCCGCAAGTGCAGCACGCTCCTCTCCCACCGCGATCTGCTGATCTCCACCGACTGCGAGGGGCTGCTGGATGAACTCGGCACATACCGGTGGGACGATAAAGCCGCCCTCATGGGTGTGGAAAAGCCCATCAAACAGCAGGATCACGGACCGGACGCCCTGCGCTACTATATCAACTCACTGCCTGATTGGAGGTTTGAACGTGTCCAGACGTAACAAAAACCGCCCCGCCGGGGGCACAGAGAAACCGATGACGGCCACGCTGGACGCATTTTCCAACCCGCTGTTCTCGCTGGGGTACGGCTCCCAAAGTCCGCTGGAAGCAACGGAATACCCGCTGACCCGGATGACGGACAACTACGCCTTGCTGAACAGCTTGTACCGCAGCAACTGGGTGGTGCAGAACGTCGTTGGGCTACTCGTGGACGATATGCTCAGAGAGTGGTACACGCTCAAGAGCGCAACCCCGGAACAGGGGAAGGCAATCAACGTCGTGGAGCGTTCCACCCGGCTCCGTGATCGTGTGAGCACCGGCCTGAAATGGGGCCGCCTGTATGGCGGTGCCGCCGGGCTCATCCTCATTGACGGACAGGAGGACCTTTCCCGCCCGCTGGATGCCGAAGCGGTTCTTCCCGGCAGCTTCCGGGGGCTGTACATCCTCGACCGTTGGCAGGGAATCAGCCCGGATGCAGGCCTGACCTTTGAGGGCGGGGAGCTTGTCCCGGAGTATTACAGCATCAACGATGCCGCCGGGCACACTGCCGCCCGTGTCCATCACTCCCGCCTTGTGCGGTTCGTGGGCCGGGAGCTTCCCGATCTGGAACGGCAGGCAGAGCTTTACTGGGGCGAATCCGAGGTGGAAGCGCTCTATAACGACGTGGTTGCTCACGACAACGTCAGCGCCAACATGGCCGCGTTGACCTTTCAGGCGAACATCAACACCATGGAAGTCAAAGGCTTGGAACAGCTGCTCTCCATGTCCAGCCCGGATGTGCAGCGGCGTTTCTGGAACACCATGCAGGCCCAAAAAGTCCTGCGTTCCAATTTCGGAATGCAGCTGGTGGAGCAGGGAAACAAGATCAGCAACACCCAGTACACCTTTACAGGCCTGTCTGACGTGTACGAGAGCATGTGCCTGAACTTGTGCGGTGCCTCCCACTACCCCATGACCAAGCTTTTTGGCCGTTCCCCGGCGGGCATGAACGCCACCGGCGAAAGTGACCTGAAAAACTACTACGACTACGTGGACACCCTGCGGGAAAGCAAGCTGCGGCCCATTCTGGACAAGCTGCTCCCGGTGGTAGCCCGCAGCGCAGGCATTGAGCAGATCGACCTTGACATAACGTTCCAACCCCTGTGGACACCCACTGCAAGCGAGACGGCCACGATCGCCAAGGAAAAGACTGATGTCATTATCGCGGCGTTTCAGGCCGGGCTTCTTGACGCAGATGTGGCAATGCGTGAGCTCAAGAAACTGGAGGACGAGACCGGCCTGTTCGGCTCCCTGACCGACGAACTGATCGCCGCAAAGCAGGGCCAGACCTATCAGGACGTGACAGCCCTGCGTGACCCGCTGGCGGGGCTTATGAGCGAGAATGTGCAGGAAGATACTGAGGAGGGCGAGTAAAATATGCCTACTCTTGCCCGTGCATCCCCTGAGCGGGAGCTGCAGCGCCTTATCCGGCTGTACCTCAAGGCGGAGACGGACATCATCAACGAGATTGGCCGCCTGCGCAGCCGGGGGCTTGTGGACTATCACGCCGTGGCCGCGCTGGAACGGGTGCAGGAGATTCTCCGAAAGCTGGAAACGGATGAATGGGAGTATGTGCCCCGCATGGTCGAGGCGCAGTTTTACGTCCATCACCCAAAGGCCCGGGCGATTCCCGGCGAGACCGCGGAAAAGCACCTGCGCGGATACACCAACGCCCAGAGCCTTACCAGCACCCAGACGGATATCGTGCAGAAACTCACGATGAACCTCATGGGCCAGCTGGTGGACGGGAACCTGACGGTGCTTTCCACTCTGCAAAGCGCCCTATTGGGCCGGACTGAGCCGGACGTTTACCGGCGTGTCGGTCTGGAGCAGGTGGCGGCACAGCAGGCTGTGGGAAGGGGCGTGAACCAAAGCGTGCTCGCTTTCGTGGAAGCGCTCCGCCGGGAAGGCGTGACGGCGTTCACAGACAAGGCGGGGCGGAATTGGAGCCTGCACACCTATGCAACGATGGTTTCCCGCACCACGTCTCGGCAGGCAGAGATCCTTTCTGTGGTGACGCAGGACGAGGAACAGGACTTGTATCAAATCAGCTCCCACGGCACCACCTGTGCCCTCTGCGCTCCGTATGAGGGACGGGTATACAGCAAGAGCGGTAAAGACCCGCACTTCCCTCCGCTTTCGGATGCCTTCGGCAAAGTAGACCCCGCCGGGCCGGATGACCTGACGAACAGCTGGCTGAACATCCACCCGAACTGCTTAGTCGGTGGAGGATTTGTACTTGCTGAGGGCGTTATGGCGCATAGTTGCAGGGAATACAACGGCCCTGTAATCCACCTCGTCACTGCCAGCGGAAACGAAATCTCCGTCACTCCAAATCACCCGATACTGACCCTTCGAGGATTCGTTCCGGCTGGAAGTCTCCATGAACGAGACAAAGTCGTTGAGGCAACCGGGAAATATGCAGCTCTCTTGAGAAAGGCACCAAATGATGTATACGTTCCAACCAGAGTTGAGGAGATACCTCATGCGGTCATTGAGCCGGGCGGCAGCACGTCCGTCCGAGTGGAAGGCTCCCCCATACAATTCCACGGCGATGGAATCCCCAATAGCAAAGTCGATATTGTATTTTCCGACAGCCTTAGAGTAAATGTACGAAATGCTTTGGGAGGTAAGCCAATTGGCAAACCAAGATTCCCATCTACTCATTTTAGGAGGATGCGCTTCTTTGCCTTTAGCGCGCCGTTCCAAATCCTCAAGAGTGCGTTTTTTGCCTTTAACGGCTTCGTGGGCCGCTTTGGTTTTGTAAGTGGAGTCAAAGGAGTATCCATTCAAGCGAAAAAGCTTTCCAACGTAGGACGACGAACGATTGCAGGTATTGGCGATTTCTGCAAAAGTCATTCCCTGCTTATGCAAAACCAAAAACTTTTGAAATTCGTCCGCTCTGGATGCGATGTATTCAGGAGAAACATCCAAAAACTTTTTAGCGTGACGCTTCGGATTGGGAATAATCCCATAATCAATACAAGCTCGTTTGATTGTGGACTGTGTTACTCCGAAATGCTCCGAAATTTGAGCATAAGTGAGCCGCTGACAGCGCAAAGACTCCAAAGCCTCTTTAGTGATGGTGCTCTTGTCGTAAGTGAGCTTATTCATGTTAGTACCTCTCAATATCAGGGAAAAGTGTACAATCTTCAAACGGAGTTTGGATTCTATACTTATAATAACATAGTTACACACAATTGTCTACATGCTTTAAGACCATGGACACCCGCCGGGCGGACGGAGGAAGAGCTGGAACGGATCCGGCGCTTTTCTGACCCTAGAACGAACCCCTACAGCCGGGACCCGCGCACCAAAGCACAGATCGAAGCCTACCGTAAAAAGGAGCAGGGCCGCAACCGCTGGCTGCGGGACTACCGCCAGTGGGAGAAATACCGCATGGCTCTGGGCGACAAGGTGCCCAAGACCTTTGAGACCTTCCAGCGGCACAAGCTGGCAGATGACGAAAAATATCACAAATGGATGAAGGCATACAGAAGCGGAGGTGATGCCGATTGATTGCGTACTATGGAAGCAAACTGAGCCCTCACATGACGGAAACGCCGGAGGGCTTTTTGATTTGTCACGATGTCAAAATCGCCCGTACCGGCACTCAGAACTATCTGGCCCGGGAGATCGGGCTGGACGGGATGCCGGAGCGTGTTCTTCAGGTGACACGAAGCGCCGAGGACGTGTTTGACCCGGCGGCAATTGCCAGTTTTGAGGGCAAGGATGTCACCAACACCCACCCCTCGGAGATGATCGTGCAGGAAAATCAGGCCGCCTACTCCAAAGGCCACGCAGAGAATGTTCGCCGAGTGGGTGATTATCTGGTGGCTGACCTGTACCTGAAAGACCCCACGCTGATCTCAGAGGTCAAGAACGGAGCCATGCGGGATGTATCCTGCGGCTATTACTGCCAGTACGAGGCAGACGGCGCAGGATACCGGCAGACCCATATCAGAGGAAATCACATCGCCATCGTGCCCCGTGGGCGCGCTGGCCGTGATGTCGCAATAAAAGATAGCGCCGCCGAACTTCCGGCGGAGAAAGGCAAGGTAAAACACATGAGCAAGAGCAAGAGTTTGCTGTCTCTGTTCGGTCTGGCGGCAAAGAACGCGGCCCCCGAAGAGCTTGACAGCATGGTGGAGACCGCTGCCGCAGCGCTGGATGCAGCACCCGCCGTTCCGGCGCTGGATGCAGACCCCGCTGAGAAAACAGCGCCCGCTGACACCCAGAACACCGCTGTTCTGGACGCACTGAACAATCTTTCCGGCAAGCTGGATCAGCTGATCGCCGCCAACGCCAAGAAGGCAGAGGACAAAGAGCCGGAAGACCTGGACAAGGTGATCGCTGAAATGTCCGGCGAAAAGCCTGACAAGAAGGAAGAGGACGAGGACGAAAGCGGCTCCACCACTGTTCCTTCCGAGGACGAGTGCGCAAAGCCTGCCGCCAATGACAGCGGCCTGGCTCTGCTGAAAGCCATGCGCCCCATCATCAACGGCATTCAGGACAAGGCCACCCGTGATGCCCTGTCCAAGACTCTGATCGAGCAGGTCAAGGGTACCAGCTCTGTGGATGCCATTGCAAAAGCTGCACAGGACAGCGCTGCCGCTGCGGCCAACGCATCCGGCAAGAACAGGTATGAGCAGGCGTGCCAGGCTTCCCAGTCCGCTTATAACGACCGCAATCCCCACATGAAGAAGGAGGGCTAAATTATGTCCCTGAACACTCAGATTATCGGCAAGACCATGCCCCACGGCTTTGCTGGCACTTATGCCCGCCAGCCGGATATGATCGTCAACACCCGCCCCGTTGGAGGCACCGAGAACATCCCCTTCGGCACTGCCCTGAAGTACGACAGCGGCAAAGTCGTGGTGATGGGCGGCGCAGGCACTACCGCTGCACAGTTCGCAGGCATTGCGGGCAGCGAAGTCAAGAGCGCCCTGGTTTATCCTGACCAGAACGGCGGCAGTTATGCGCCCGGAGAGGCGTGCAGCGTGTTCCAGCGCGGCAGCATCAACGTGCTGTGCCAGCGCGGGACCCCGGCTCTGGGCGGTGACGTTTACGTCCGCATTGCCAAGACCGCTGACTATGCCACCGCACTGGTCGGCGGCTTTGAGGCAGAAGTGGACGAAAAGACCGCCGGGAACTCCGTCAAACTCACCAACTGCCAGTGGGGCGGCGCGGCTGATGCCAACGGCGTGGCCGAGCTGGTCATCCTCACCCGTGCAAACGCCTGATAGGAGGGCTTAGACTATGGCAAACTTCCAGAACGTCGGCACCACCAATGCCGGTACTTTCACCGTAAACAACGCCGGTGCTGCGCTGCCCGGCGGCACTCCCACCATGGACGCGGCTGCCATCCAGAGCGGCAATGCGTTCCTCACCAGCGAGCTGGAAAAGCGTGACCCGCTGATCCGCAAGCCCCTCACCAGCGTCACCTATCCCCGTGATATCCCCATCGAAGTAGGCGGCGGCTGGGTGGATTACGTCTCTGCCATGTCCGTGGCCTACGGTATGGCAGGCGGCTCCGGCGCTTCTGCCGTCAACGGCGGCGGTTCCAACGGCATCCCTGTGGTGCAGGCCAGCGTGAGCAAGGGTGCATTCAAAGCCCATGTCTTTGCCGCCGCTCTGCGCGTGATGTTCGTGGATATGCAGCGCGCCAACTTCATTGGCCGCAGCCTTGACCAGATGCTTCAGGACGGCATCCGCCTGGCATACGACAAGCACATGGACCAGAATACCTACATCGGCTTTGACGAATACGCCACCACCGGCCTGGTCAACAACCCCGATATCACCAAGACCACCGCGGCAACCTCCGGCACCGGCTCCTCCTCCAAATTTGCAGACAAGACCCCCAAGCAGATCCTGGCAGACATCAACAGCGCCATCACTGCTGTGTGGGCTGCCAACGAGTACGATGAGGCCGGTATCCCCAATCACATCCTGATCCCCTACGAGCAGTACAGCTACATCACCACTACTATGGTGAGCGACCTGGGCACTGAGACCATCTACGACTTCCTGAAGAAGCACAACGTGGCCGCAAACCACGGCGTGGATCTGGAAATCGTTCCCACCCGCTGGGTCAAGGGCGCTGGCACTTCTGGCGGCGACCGCATGGTGGTGTACGTCAACAACCGACGCTTTGTCAAGGCGGACGAGCTGGTGCCCCTGTCCCGCGTGATGAGCGCCCCCAACGTCACCAATGTCTGCTACGACACCGCCTATATGGCAAACGCATCCGAGGTGCAGCTCATGTATCAGACCTCCATGCTGTACGTGGATGGCATCTGATCGGGAGGGAAGAAAAATGTCTTTCGTACTTTCCAAAGCAAATATCATCCTGCCCAGCGCAGACGGCTCCCAGACCTTCCCGCTCCACCGGGAGCAGCTGGTCGAAGTGCCGGACTGGGCGGCAGAAACGGCCTATTTCAAGGCGCTGGTGGCCGATGGTGACATCGTGCCCACGAACCGCAGTGACAAGGCCGTACAGGATGCCGCAGACAAGCCCGTCCGCAAGAAAAAGACTGCGGACTGGGACAAGCCTGCCGAACCGCAGGAGCCTGCTGACCCGAAGGAAGACTGAGGAGGATGCCCATGTGCTGGACGATGAAACCACAGTTCCAGGGCGTTCTGGCACAGGCCGCAAATCTGGGCAAGAGCGTGGGCAGCTACACCGTAGAGCAGTTCAAGGCGGAGTATCCGCAGTTCTGCGATGCCGCCGGAAAATGCCACCTGCCGGACGTGATGCTGGAAGAGATCGTGAAAATGGCAAACGTCAGCATTCAGCCTGATAAATGGCTGGACAGCTGGCACTACGCCGTGGGGCTTTATGTGGCCCATTACGTCACTTTGCAGCTGCGCACCTATGCGGAGAGCTCTTCCACCCCGGCACAGGCGGCAGCGTCCGGCGCACTGGTGGGTGTGGTGAAGTCTGCCACGCTGGGCGACAGCTCCGTGACCTACGATACCAGCGCATTGACCGCAGGAACGGCGGACTGGGGCGACCTGAACGCCACCACCTACGGCCAGATGCTGGCAAACCGTGCCCGCTTTATCGGTGCGGCCGGAACTTTTGTGATGTGAGGTGCACCCATGAACTGGAATGACTGGTATACCGACCTGATGGAGATCAGGCGCACGGAAAACGTGAAGGATGGCCAGCTGAGCCGCAAGGAACGAAAGGTCGTCTGCACCGGCGTTCCGTGCCGGGTGTATCGCAGCCAGGACAAGCCCCTCACCATGACCCAGACCGCAGCCAATGTCCAAAAAACGGACAAGCTGGCCTGTGATATTGATGTGGATATCAAGCCCGGCGATGAGCTAGTGATCCACAGGGGGGCACGGCTGGGGCACGCCGTGCAGGAGACCCGGTACTTCGCCGGGGATCCTGACCTGTACTATGAGCCGTTTGGGGCAGTGCTGCCCGGGCTGGCCCACCAGGAGATCACGCTTCTCAGTCAGGAGCGTGTGAAATGAACCTACAGGAGTACATCAAGAAGCTGGAGGCGGCGCAGGCCGCTTTGCCCGAAATGCTTGCAGACGTTGCCCGCAATGCCACCCTCCGGGCCGTGGAAGCGGCGCAGGATAAGACCCCGCCCACAGCGGACAGCCTGAGCGGCACCAATACCCGCACCGGAGAGCTGAAACAGCACTGGGCGACTGACAGTCGAACGGAGCCTTATGGACTTCTGGGTGGGGAACTTGTGACGAACCTGAGCAATAATGCAAATTATGCCTCCTACGTCAACGACGGCCACCGGATGGACAAGCACTTTGTGCCGCACCTTACAGTCGAGCCATCTAGCGGTCTCTTGCAGATCGATATGAGCAAGCCCGGCGGCATGATGGTGGGCACGAAAACGACCTACGTTGAGGGCCTGCACATGTCCGATGCGGGCATTGAAGCCTATAAGCACACCGTGAAGATAGAGACAGAAAAAGCCGTGAACAAGCTGGGAGAGATGCTGAAATGAGCTTTACCATTACAACGCTGGCCCGGTCTCTGGCGGAGTATCTGGCTCCCTTCCTGCCCGGCGTGCAGATGTTGGAAGACCCTGCACAGCAAGGCGTAGAGCCGCCCTGCATGTTTATCCAGCAGCGGGGAAGCGATATCAAGCCTTACCCAGGCGGGCGCTGGCTGCGCACCATCCGGCTCGACCTGACCTATCTGCTGGACTATAACCTCGCAGACCTGCGCCAGCAGTACAACAAAGCCGCTGAGATGCTCGATTTCTGCATGGAAACATTCCCTTATTCCGATGGAACAGAAGCGGAAAAACTCCTGCATACCTACGAGCGCAGCACGGATATCGACGACGATGGCTTGCATTACAAGTTTGAGCTGCGGGTCTTTGTGAAAAAGCCCGTGGACGCTGTGAAGATGCAGACCCAGACCGTAAACCAGAAGGTAGACCAATGAAACAGAATAATACCCAATACAGCCGGGAAGTGCTGCTGAAAGACCCGCGTTTTGCGGGGTATCAGCCGGATTTTCTGGCTGTTGTTTTACACAAACCGTTTTACACCCTCGCAGAGGCTGAGGCCGCTGTGAAAGAATTTTGGAAGGAGTGACACCTATGGCAGCAGGCGGAACCTGGACTGTACAGAACAAGGTGCGGCCCGGCATTTACTTTAAATTTCGCTCCAAGAACCAGCAGAACCTTACCATCGGTGATCGTGGCAAGGTGACGATCTGCGAACCCATGAGCTGGGGCCCCGTTGGCAAGGTGATGGAGATCGCCGCCGGGGAAGACCTGACCCCCTACACCGGCTACGACATCACCGATGCACACAATCGCTTTGCATCTATGATCTTCAGCGGCTCCAACCGTACCGCAGCACCCACCAAGCTGCTGCTTTACCGCCCGGCCGCTGCGGACAGCGCAAAGGCCACCGGCACCATCACCCCGCTGACGGCTACCGCAAAATACCCCGGCTCCCGAGGCAACGACATCGTGGTGATCGTCACTGCACTGACGGAACCTGCGGGCAGTTTCCAGGTCTCCACGGTCGTTGACGGTGTGGTGAAGGATCAGCAGACTGGCAAGACCGTTGCAGACCTGACCGGCAATGACTGGGTGGATTTCAGCGGCACAGGCACTCTGGCCGCAAATGTCGGCACCCAGCTTTCCGGCGGCAAGGACGGCGAGGTGAACTCTGCCGCATACAGCACCTACCTGACGAACATCGAGCCCTACAACTTTGATTCCATGCTGTACGACGGCGAGGATGCCACCGTAAAGACCGCGATGGAGACCTTTATCAAGCGGGTGAACACCGAAGTGGGCCGCTTCTCTCAGCTGGTGGAAGCCAATGCCACCAACCCTGATACCCGCTTTATCGTCAACGTGTGCGGCGGCCTGGTAATGAACGATGGAACCACCCTGACCCCGAAAGAGGCAGTCTGGTGGGTCGGCGGTGCGCTTTCCGGCGCGACCTGCGCCAACGACCTGACGAATGCCGCCGTTCCCAATGCGGTGGATATCGCCCCCAAGATGACCCACAGCCAGTATGTGGATGCCATCAATGCGGGAAAGTTCGTGTTCAACGCCGATGACGGCACCGTCCGGGTGGAGTACGACATCAACTCTCTGGTGACCTATACCAGCGAGATCGGCGAGGTGTACCGCTACAACCGCACCATGCGGCTGTGCAACACCATTGCAAACGACCTGTATAAGCAGTTCGCCCAGAGCTATGTTGGCATTGTGGACAACACCGAGGATGGCCGCCGGCAGTACAAGAGCGCCATCGTCAAATATCTGGATCAGATCCAGGCATCCGGCGGCATCCAGAACTTTAACGGCGAGACGGATGTCATTGTGGAAGCAGGCGAGGCAAAGGATGCCGTGCTCATTACGCTGGCCATCGAGGCCGTGGGCAGCACCAACAAGATCTATATCACCCTGGATGTGGCGTAAGGAGGAACAAAGATGAGTTATTTAATGGCTCAGGACACCCTGAACGGTGCGGAGGGCAAGATCACCATCACCCGGAACGGCCGCATTCTGGAAGCCGCAGGTATGCGGAACATCAAGACCATCGCGGGCATTCAGACTTCGGACATGAAGACCATCGGCACCCGAAAGGTTCAGAAAAAGGCAAACGGTGTCACTCAGACCGGCACCGGCAACGTCTATTTCGGCTCCAACGGCAGCAACCTGTTCACCGATATGGTGCTGAACTACATCGAGAACGGTGTGCAGGATCTGTTTGACATCACCATCACCAACCAGGACCCCACATCCAGCGTGGGCGCGCAGGTAATGGGCTACTATGGCTGTGTGCTGACCGGCGATATCCCGCTGTCCATTCTGGACGACGAGGAGGCCATGCTGAACTACGATTTCAATTTCAGCTATACCAGCGTCAAGCGTCTGGAAGCATTCAACGACCCCACCAACCTGGGCAGCAACTGATTTTAGGAGGTATTTTTTATGAGCGCACTTTCTGCATTTCTGCATCCCGCTGTGACCTGCGAGGAAAAGGAGGTCGTCATCTCCCGGCGTTTTCTGGGCGAGGACGGCAAGCCTGTCCCCTTTAAGATCCGCGCCCTGACCCAGGAGAAGAACGCTGCCATCATCAAAGCGGCCACCAAGCAGAAAAAGGTGGACGGCCAGTGGCAGGATTCCATTGATGCCAACGAGCTGAGTGCCCGCACCATCGTGGAAGCTACTGTTTTTCCGGATTTCCGCAGCGCGGAGCTGTGTGAGGCCTACGGCACCAAAGACCCGGTTCAGGTTCCCGGCAAGATGCTTCTGGCCGGTGAGTTTGGCCGCCTGATCGATGCCGTGAGCAAGCTCTCCGGCTTTGACAAGAGCCTGGACGAAGAGGCAAAAAACTGATCTCCGGGGGCAGCTGGGATATCGACGTGCTGGTGGCATACTACTGCTTCGATAACCTCGGCTGGCCCCCGGGCAAGTACGATGCCCTGTCGGTGCGTGAAAAAGCGCTGGTCAGGGCATTTGCTTTGCGCTCCATGGAAAAGCGCAGAGAGGAAACCCAGCGGATGAAGGAGGCGGGACGAAATGGCTAAAATTCAGGAAACGCTTGTCCTTCAGGATCAGTTTTCCTCTTCCTTTGGTGCATACATTCAGGCTGCGCAGAGAGCATCCAGCTCTACCACAACGGCACAGGCAGCGGCCCGGAACTATCAGTCTGTTTTGAACAGCGTTTCCCGACAGCTGATCTCCGCAAATGCGAAGTTTGAATCGTATGTGGCACAGCAGGAAGAAATGGTTGCCGCCGGTCAGCAGAACACGGAAGCGTTCAAAAAGCTGGACACCCAGACCGAGAAGCTGGGCGCAACCATCCGAGGGCTGGAAGCGCAGCAGCAGACCCTGACCCAATCCATGAAAGCAGCTGAAAACGCCGCCAGTGTAACGGCAACGGCCAAGGATGAGGCGGCGGCAGCCACAAAGCGGTTGCAAGAGCAGGAAAATATGGCGCAAAGCGTCACCAACTCCCTGACATCTTCGGTTCTCCGGCTGGCCGCGTCCTATATCAGCATTCAGGGCCTGAAAAAGGCTGTTGACCTGTCTGACGGTCTGGTCTCCATGCGTGCCCGGCTTGACCGGATGAACGACGGCCTGCAGACCACGCAGGAGCTGGAAACGATGATCTACCAGTCCGCCCAGCGTTCCAGGGGCAGCTTTACCGATACCATGGGGCTGGTCTCCCAGCTGGGCACAATGGCCGGTGATGCCTTCAGCAGCTCTAAAGAGATCGTGCAGTTCGCAGAGCAGCTGAACAAGCAGCTGGCCCTTTCCGGCGCGTCCGGTTCGTCTGCGCAGGCCGCGATTCTTCAGCTGGAACAGGGACTTGCATCTGGCGTGCTGCGCGGCGATGAGCTGAACAGCGTGATGGAGCAGGCCCCGGCCCTTGCAAAATCCATTGCGGATTACATGCAGGTCAGCGTGGGCGAGCTGCGTGAGATGGGCTCTCAGGGACAGATCACTGCCGACATTGTGAAAAACGCACTGTTTGCGGCGGCCAAAGACACGAACGCAGAGTTTGAAAAGACCCCCATGACCTGGGCGCAGGTCTGGACGGTGGCAAGCAACACCGCCGTCCGGGCGCTTGACCCGCTGCTGACGGCCATCAACTGGGTGGCAAACAATCTGGATGTTGCAATTCCTCTGGTAATCAGCCTGGGCGCGGCGTTCGGTGTGCTTCTGATCGCCGCCAACTGGACAAACATCCTCGCGACGGCCACAAAAACAGCCGCGTCCATGCAGGCATTCTATAACGCTGTTATGGCAGCAAATCCTATCGCCCTGACTGCTGCGGCAGTTCTGGTGCTGGTGGCTGCTCTGTATGGTGGTGTGGCAGCATTCAACAAGCTGACCGGTTCCAGCATTTCGGCCACGGGCATCATCACCGGAACCTTTACAACGATGGGAGCATTCATCCTCAACGGTACATTGGTTCCGCTGCACAATGGATTTGCCGCATTTGTGAACTTTCTGGGTAATGCGTTCAATGACCCAATCACAGCAATCGATGTTCTCTTTTATGATATGTCCATTACCAGCCTGAAGTACATCCAGAACGTAGCGCAGGGTTTGGAAGGCCTTATCAATATGATTCCGGGCGTGGAAGTGAACATGACATCCGGAATCGATAAGCTCATCGGAAAGCTGGAATATGGTCGGAACTGGACCATCAAGCAGAACGGGTACAAAGAATATATCAAGCCGTGGGAAAACTTCGACCTGGGCAAGTCCTACAAAGCTGGTTATAACTGGGGCGCGAACCTCGGAAAATCCGGCCTTATGGGCACCAGCACGGCAGAGCTGGAAATTCCGCAGGCGGCATACGCGAAAGACCTGCTGGGCAACATCGACAAGAACACCGGCAAGATCGCAAAGACCGTGGATCTGTCCGATGAGCTGATCAAGATGCTGGTGGATGTGGCTGAACGGAAGTATATCAATAACGTCAACCTGACAAGCCAGACCCCCATGATCACCGTGCAGGGCCAGAACACCGGCAGCACCGAAAAGGATGCCCGAAATCTGGCAGACACCCTGCGGGACGTTCTGGTGGATCTGATGAACGCAGGCAGCACCGTCACCGTGCAGTAAGGAGAAAGAAATGTCCCTGTATAAGCTGTATTTTTCCAGCGGCGCAACGGTGATTGCCCTGCCCATCAACCCGGAAAAGCTGCCGGAGACCCTTTCTGCCGACAATGGAAACTATAACGTGCTGGGCCTTGGCCCCATCATGCAGCCCCGCACGCCGAACCTGCGCACCGTGTCCATTTCGGGCCTGCTGCCCGGGCGGCGGCTGCCGGGCCAGACCGGCATTCACCTGCCCCCGGCGGTGTATATGGCGTTCTTCACTAACGCCATGAAGAGAAAATCTCCCATCGTCTACACGCCCGTCCGGTTCTATGAGAACGGTGTTCCGTTCCTGGGGCCGAGCCTGGGCTTTCGGTGTCTCGTGACCAGCTTCAAGGCAGAAGAGCGCGGCGCGGAGACGGGGGATTTTTATTTTGATCTGAGCCTGACCGAGTACAAGGACTACTCCCCACAGAGGGCCGTTGTGCAGGGCGCTGGCCAGACCGGAACCTTTTCCCCGGCCAGCATCGTTTCTGATACGGCCAGCGTGGCCGCACGGGCCGTTTCAGCAGCTACGGCGGTAAACACTGCGGTGGATGCCGCAGGCGCTGTAAAGCTCTCCCTGACCCCCACCAGGAGCACCCCCTCAGACAAGCTTGTTGTGGGGGCCAGACGGAAAGCCACCGGGAAAGTCTACGGCACCGGCAGCGGGGAGGAAGTTCTGACCAGCATCCATGGACAGATCGTTGTGGTGCGGCGCATCATCGACCGCGCCCGGCCCTGCCCCGTCTGCGTGGCAGACACCGGCGGCACTGTGCTGGGCTGGATGCCGGAGAACAGCCTGCAGGAGGTGGAAGGATGACCTATGAGCTTTTGGCCGCTCAGAAAGCCACCGGAAACACCCTGAACCTGACCAACAGCACCACGCAGGTGGTGTGGTCTACCCAGCGCACCGGTCAGCCGGGCAAGCTGACCTTTACCTATCTTCGCACCCCGGAATCCAAGCTGGAAGAGGGAGACGTGATCCGCTTTTCTGTGAATGGTCAGCTGCAGTTTTACGGCTGGGTGTTTACCCGGGGCTTTGACCGCTGGGGGCCGGTGGACGTGGTCTGCTATGACCGCATCCGGTATCTCAAGGCCAATGCCAGCTATTCCTTCTACGGCCAGAGCGCCGGGGATATCATCCGGCAGATCGCGGAAGACTTTGAGCTGGACGTGGGGGAGCTGGCTGACACCGGCTACAAGCTGCCCTCCCTCATCATGCAGGACAAAAGCTGCATCGACATCATCAACACTGCCCTGCAAAAGACCCTGCTCAACACCGGCAAGGTGTATGTGTTTTACGATTCCGGTGACGGGCTGGCCCTCAAAGAGGCCAACGATCTGAAAACCGATATCGTCATCGGTGATTACAGCCTGATGACGAATTACACCTTCAATTCCTCCATCGACACACAGACCTACAACAGCATCAAGCTGGCCCGGCCCAATCAGAAGACGGGAAAGGCGGATGTTTTCGTGATGAAGGATTCGGATCACATAGGGAAGTGGGGCCTTTTGCAGCTATACCAGACCGTGGACGAGGCCGCCAACGACGCTCAGGTAAAGGAACAGGCGAAAGTGAGCTTGGAATATTATAACCGGGTATTGCAGCAGCTCAAGTTCTCTTCTCTGGGCGTGCCGGGCCTGCGGGCCGGGGCGCTGATTCTGGTGAACCTGTCCGATCTGGACGGTGAGCCGTTCAAGCGGTATGTCATGCTGGAAAAGGCGGAGCACACCTTCAAAAATGACGAGCACACCATGGAACTGGAAGCAAAAGCACTGTAAGGAGGGAGAAGAGTGGATTTACTGGCAGTATTGCAGGAGATCTACCGGCAGACCAACGATGCCGGGCAGCCCACAGACCTGCAGATCGGCACAGTGACAAAAGCCCCGCCGGACGATGATGAGCTGGAGATCCAGATCAGTGAAGCAATGGCCCCGCTGAAACAGGCTGTGCTCTATCTGGCAGAGCCTGTCATTGAAAAGAAGATTCCCATCCTGCGCCACCGGCACGAGATCAAGATCCTGCAACACAAGCACACAACGCCATCCGGCCCCAGCGAGGACGCGTTCACGGCTCCGCCCTACTTTACGGAGTGGTCGGCCCTGCCGGATGGATTTGACGCAAAAGTGCAGGCAGAAAATTTTGTGGGCTGGGAAAACGGCGCTGCGCTGCCTTTGAGCAAGGACAAAAAGTACATCATCCTGAACCCGGCCCTGAAAGCCGGGGACAAAGTGCTTCTCCTTCGTGTTCAGAGCGGCCAGAAATTCATTGTGCTTTCCCGAGTATACGGAGGTGAATCGTAATGGCTACGCTTCCCACAGGCGCGTCCATCGACCTTTCCGGCGGCGTGGAGTACGTTTCTCAGCCGTCCAGAACCTGGTTCATTGACCAGACATCTGGCCGCATCGTCGGGGAATGCGATGGGTACGAGGCTGTAAAACAGGCTGTGACTATCATTCTGAACGTGGAACGTTATCGCTGGCAGATTTTCCACTCTTACAGCGGCATGGAGTGGGAGGGACTGCTTGGGCAAGACCCGGGCTATGTGGCTGCCGAACTGCAGCGCCGCCTGGAAGAGGCTCTGACCGTGGACGACCGGGTGACCGGCGTGAAGGACTTTTCTTACACGGTGCAGGGACAGGCCCTGACAGCATCCTTTACCGTCTCCACGATCTACGGCGAAATGCAGGCAAGCACGGAGGTGAACACCGCAGCATGATCGATTTTTCTACCGCACAGTACCGGGCCATTCTGGACTATATGCTGTCTCAGATCCCGGACGACTACGACAAGCGGGACACAAGCCCTATCCCAACAGCTCTTTCTCCCGCCGCCTATGTCTTTGAGGGGTTCTTCCTTTCCCTGAACATGGTGCAGCGGCAGGCGTTTTTTCAGACAGCCACTGGCAGAGCGCTGGATCTGCTGGCCCCCATTGCCACCGTTACCCGCAAGCAGGCCACGGCGGCGGTGCGAAAAGGCGAGTTCAATATTGATATCCCGCTGGGCAGCCGGTTTTCTACTATCAACGGCGCGGACAGTATCAACTTTATTGCGCTGTCCGCTCTGGGTTCCGGGCATACCTACCGCCTTCTGGCCGAAACGCCCGGCACCATCGGCAACGACTACACCGGCCCTGTCCTACCCATCGACACCATTCAGGGCATGACTTCTGCCCGGATCTCGGATATCCTGACACCCGGAGACGAGACCGAGACCGATGACGAATTCCGCGCCCGCATCGAGGCGGCGCTGAACAGCCGCTCCTTTGGCGGCAATGTGTCGCAGTACGTGGATGAGATCAAAAAGCTGGACGGTGTGGGCGCTGTGCAGGTGTACCCGACATGGAGAGGCGGCGGCACGGTGCTCTGCTCCGTTCTGGGTGCGGACTGGCTGCCTGCATCCACCGACCTTGTGCAGACCATTCAGAACACCATCGACCCGGTGCCGTACTCCGGGCAGGGGCTCGGTCTTGCGCCCATCGGTGCAAAGGTAACGATTACGGCACCGGAGAAGCTGGAAGTTTCGGTCACCGCATCGGTGACACTCCTGCCCAGCTACTCGCTGGATACAGTTCGCACCGCGGTACGGGAGGCGCTGGAGGCATATCTGCTCAATGTGCGGAAAAGCTGGGAGACCAATATCAGCAAAACTGGCATTGAGTATAGCGCCAACGTCTACACGGCCCGCGTATCTGCGGCCATCATCACGGCAGAGGGCGTGGTAAACGTGACAAACGTCCGGCTGAACGGAGCAGCGGACGATTTGATTCTGACAGAAACCGGCGCACAGCAGCAGGTTCCTGTGGTTGGGACGGTGACGCTGCATGAAGCTTGATCTTTCGCACGACCTGCTGCCGCTGCTGCCGCCCATCTACCGGGAAGTGCAGGACTATCAGAAGATCTGCACTGCTGAAAAAGCGGAGTTTGACCTGCTGGCCGGTTCCGTGGAAGGGGTCCAAAGCAACTTCTTTTTCCAGACCATGGACGAGGATTCCGTTGCACAGTGGGAAAAAGTGTTTCACATCGTGGCTGTTCCGGAAAAGGAATCTTTGCAGTTTCGCAGGCAGCGTGTAATGACCCGCATTGCGACCCGCCCGCCCTACACACTGGGGTTTCTGTATCAGAAGCTGGATGAGCTGATTGGCGCGGGTAAATGGACGTGCTCCATCACATACCCGCTCTACGAGCTGAGGCTTGCGACGAGCGCAAAGAACCAGTCGTACTACGACGAGGTGACACACCTGATCAACCAGATCAAACCCGCTCACATCGTCTTTATCAGTATGCCGTACCTCAAGACCGGGATCCTGATCACAGAGCAGGTCGATGTGCAGAAATACGATTATCAGTATCGCCTAGGCGGCTGGGCCCTTGGAAAAAAGCCGTTTGCTGAGTTCGGAGGATGGACGACCGCAAAGGCTGCTGCATCGCCAACACTGACGCGGACGTTTCTTCTGGACATGGCCCACAAGGCGGCAGAGCTTGCCACGACGGCACGGCTTAACCGCGCAGCGACCGTGAAACCGCTGAAAAGCGGCATTGCATCTGCGACACTGCAAGCGGGTTCTGAAATGCTGATAATCTCAGGCGAGAATCTGAAACTGGAAGCGTCCATTGAACCGGAGGCAGGTAATTCGACCGTCACGCACTACGAGATACTGAACGATGCCGGAGAGGTGCTGTACTCCTCGGACTGCTACTTTGGCATCACCGAAAAAACAGACGTGGACGTAAATCTCTCTATTCTGGAGGGCGCGGACACAGTGCTGGCAAACGGAAGCCGGTATCACTATCTTCTGGGCAGCTGGCTTTTGGGCAAGGATGCTTTCGCGTCACCGGGACAAAATTATTTTGTCCCGGTGACGGCCGCCGCGCCCGCTTCTGCATCTGTGACCCCGCGGTTCCTGGCAAGCCTAGCCTCGTACCTGGCGGATCATATCAACATGGTGCATCTGAACGGCGATTATACCGTTCCGAACCTCGCAAAGAGCCTTTCCGGTGCGGCAGTCACGCTGCAGTATGAGCTTCTTCCCTCGGAAAAGATCACAAAAGTCTCTACTATCTCCGCGCAAGATGCGTTCGGAGCCGCCCTTACACAGGACGATGTCAGCGTCGACACCACGTCCCGAACAAAATTTAAACACACCATCAAATTCAAGGAGGGCACATTGCTTTATGGCGGATGATATCCTGAAAAACATTCCTCTTCCCGCTGATCTCCCGGAAAATTGGACATCCCAACAGACCGTCGCCCCGACCGGCGAAGAAGTCGGCATGGATGAACAGTACGGGTACAACTACCTGATGAGGCAGGTCAACAACGCACAGAAGGCGGCAAAGGCCTTAGACAAAGGCAAAGCAGACTCCGTCGATCCACATGATCTTTTTATTCCAATTACGGGGTGGCAGACAGACACAGAAGTTGCAGAGTACCCGCATTACATTGATATTACAGCAGACGTTACGTCCACGACTGTGGTATCTGTCAGTATCGACCCTGCAAGCGCAGACGTAGCCGGTAAAGCTATGCTTGTAAACCCCGAAACTCGAACCGGAGCTATCCGTATCCGTGCACACAGCATTCCGACTGCGGAAATTTCTGCCCGGTGGTATCCCATCAAGTATGGCGGCCAGTTCTATGGTGACGGCTCCATCTATTCCAACTTCCTGCTTGCGGCACATCCTGTAGGCAGTATCTATCAGACCATCAGCCCTGAAAACCCGTCCGTAACTTTTGGCGGCGGCACATGGGAACGCATTGAGGGCCGCTTTATCATGGGCGCAAGCGATACCTACCCGGCAGGGAGTACGGGAGGTAGCGCGACGCATGAACATGAGTACAAATTATCGTTTATGTGGCGGCTTGGCGCTTTGGTCGGATATCCGTCATCCGCCATTGCCACATATAACTACAAAACACAATCGTGGAGCGATGATAACAGAAAAGTTAATGACGGACAGTATACACTCGCCAATGATGGATTTTCCTCGACATATGGTGAGAAGCCCGATGGAGAAACGCACTCCGTTGCAGGAAACACCGCATCTAGCTCTAGCATTCCTCCCTACTACTGTGTGTACATCTGGCGCAGAGTAGCATAACCGAAAGGAGAAACAATGGCACTAGGAGAACTCAAAAACGGCATTGGCCCTGATGCCTATGCTATCTATCAGCAAGTCCTTGCGGCGGTAGTCGAGCGAGACCACCCCGTGGGCAGCCTGTACATCAGCGAAAACGCTACCAGCCCGGCAGAGCTTTACGGCGGGACGTGGGAGCAGGTCGCCGCAGACCGGGCTCTGATGGGCGCAAGCTCCACCCATCCCGCAGGCACTACCGAAGAAGCGGGCCTGCCGAATGTCTGGGGACAAATAAACGCACTTTTGTGTTTAGGAAAAGCAACTGCCGATTCCGGTTCTGCAATATACCCTACATGGGCAGCTGATGCCGGTTCGCAACCGCTTAGCTCCGGAACGGCATATCCTTACGCCGCACAGTTTAACATAGGAATAGATTTAAACAGAAGTAATGAAGTCTTTGGAAAAAGCGGTACTGTTCAACCGCCCGCATACTACACCTATGTTTGGAGACGCATTGAGTAAAGGAGAAGGCTTATGAAAATCATTGACGAGCACGGCAGCCCCATCGAAAATCCCGACCTGACGTTGGGCTACCTGAAAGACGACCCGGAAATCATCCACCACGAGGCCGTGGAAGCAGTGAAGCCGGTGACCCACTACGAGTACAAAACCTACCCCAACGGGGGCCGTGACCGCATCACGGTGGTGGACGTGCCCGGCGTGGCTGGTAAAGACGCATGGGACGAGACCATCGAACGCCAGCGGTACATCCTGTATACCGCCGACGAGCTGGCCGCACAGGAAAAGGCCCGCAAGGAAGCAGAGGAAAAGGCACAGCTGCCCACCGCAGAAGAGCGCCTTGCCGCTCTGGAAGCGGCTATGCTTGACCTGCTGGCCGCACAGTAAGGAGGATACTATGGTTTTGTTCTATGTGACCCAAATTAAGCTGCACCGCTTTGACGGCGCTTTTACCATCGATAGCGTACCTGACCGGTATAAGGATGCCGTGCTGGCAAAGCTGACAGAGGAGGGATTTTATGAGGTGGAAAGTAATGCTTGACTTCCTGCGGGATATTTTCTCTGCGCTCTCTCACGCTGCCGGTGACAGTGCCGACAAGGAAGAGCCTGCCCCTGCTCCGGACGTGCCCACTGTGGACACCGTGACCGGGTGGGCAGGGGAACCGCCTTACCGGTACATTGACGTGAGCCGTTGGCAAGGAAAAATCAAAATGGAGGGCTGGGCGCAGGTAAAAGCGGCAGGCTACAAAGGCGTGATGCTGCGGGCCGTAGGGAGCCGCAACGGTGTGCCCTACATCGACCCCACCTTCGAGGACAATTATGCCAACGCAAAAGCGGCAGGGCTGGACGTGGGCGTGTACTACTACACCAACGCCTCCTGCGAGAAGCTGGCAGACCGGGAGCTTGCCGTGCTGCGGAAGGCCCTGGTCGGGAAAGAGATGACCATGCCGGTGGCAGTGGATCTGGAATCGCCGAGTCTTGCCGGGATGCCCTATGGAAACCTGTCAAATCTGGCGGCCTATCATCTGGAACAGATTGAGAAGATGGGGTTCTACGCCCAGCTCTACACCTACACGAGCTACGCCACCGTCCATCTGGACATGGCAAGGCTTGCCGGACGGTGGGATGTATGGTTGGCTGACTACACGGGTAAGGCCCCGAAAGTTAGTTTTAAGTACAATGCCCACCAGCACACCAGCAAGGGCCGCGTGTCTGGCATCTCCGGCAACGTAGACCTCAACGTAACCACCATCAACTACCCGAAAATCATCAAGAAAAAGGGGCTGACCCGGCTCCGGGAGGTATAAGCCCATGTGGGAGTTTATCCTGAAACACATCGGAGAACTCATTTTTACCGGCATCACCGGTGCTCTGGCCGCTGCCTATCGTGGCTTGTCAAAGCGCATCAAGGCACAGGAAGAGGAGCGCGCAGCCGTGAAAGAGGGCCTGTTGGCCATCATGCACGACCGCCTATACCAGTCCTGCACCTTCTACATCAAGCAGGGCAGCATTGACACTGGTGGCCTGAAAAACCTCGAATATCTTTACAAAAGCTATCACGCACTGGGCGGCAACGGAACCGGCACAGAGCTGTATAACCGGGCCAAAGCCCTTCCCATCTGCGACTGAAAGGAGTAACAATACATGGAAGCGATTCGTAACCTTTTGACCGCACTTCCCGCCCCTGTGGCTCTTGTGCTCATGCTGGGCGGGTTCATCTTCTACGCACTGGGCTGCATCCGGCTGGGCTATGGTGCTGCTGTCAAGGGCACTGTGCTTGACCTGATCGAGCAGGCAGAGCACGAGATCCAGGGCACAAAGCGCGGCGCAGAGCGCAAGGCGTGGGTGGCGCAGATGCTCCGCACGGCCCTCAGCGCCAGCAAGTGGGGCAAATTCATCTCGTGGGCCATCACCGATGAGACTATCGGCACCGTGATCCAGTTTTTCTTTGACCGGGCAAAGGCAGCACTGCAAAAGCAGTAAGGAGGATATCATGGCAAGCACTACATACGCACACGGACGTTTTCGTGACCTCACGAAAACATACCATCTCGGAAATGCCAACAAAATGGTGACAAAATGTCACCGGTTTACCGTGCTTGGCAATATGGTGCACAACGCCGGACAATTGCCGCAGCCTTTCTGGCTCGGTGCTGCCTGTGGCGGCGGCTCGTGTAGTTCTGCCCGCTGCGCTGCAAAAACTTGACCGACAGCAGATGACCGCCGCCATCAAAACCGCACCGCTTGGGAGGGTAGACCGAAAGATAGCTCTTTTGCGGTACGTTGAGCGGCTCCCGTTGCCGGACATTGCGGCGCAGACACATTACAGCCGGACGGCGATAGGCTACCGACTGAAAAGCATTGACAAAACGTTAAACGCATAGCAAAAGCCCCCGATGTTCCAAACGGAACACCGGGGGCTTTTTTATTTTTGATTTTCTTTCAGCTCTTTCAGCTTTTCTTTTAGCTCATCTTCCCACCCTTCATGCTGGTCAAGATACTCGCCATAAATCGCCGCTTCTGTCTTTTTCCGGGCTGCAATTGCATCGTCGAGATCATCATACAGGCCAAGAAAAATCTGCTTCCTTTTGAAGTTGATATAGGCAAAGTACCTTCCGTTTGGCCTTTTTATAACGCCATTTACACCGGTCTGTGAATTTTTGTTGACCTTTCCGTCCATCCGCGATTTCACAGAGGAGAGGGAAGAGCCATCCACCTGGGTGACGCTGTGGATGACATCGACCTTGTCTTTCATGTCACGGGCACAGTCGGAGCACCGAAGTATAGGGTTAGTACGTGTTATGTTTGAAAGTCTGACTTCAACGATTTTTCCGCACTGCGGGCAGACTGCTTTGCACCACATGGATACGACTGGCTTTCGAGGGGGTAGGATTTCGATGATCTTCCAGCCGCTCACAGTCTTCCCTTCGTACTTTTCGATAGCGGATTTTTTTGCTTTGGCGGATTTTTGGGCTGCCGCGCTCTTCATTGCATCACTATGCGAGAAAGCGCAATGCTGACAGCCTGTGCTCATTCCAGACGTAAGGCTATGCCGATACACGTCTTTTACAGTTCCACACTCACACTGGCATGTAAAATACCCATCTTTTTCCGCACGGTGCAAGACAGTCCAACGACCGAACTGTTTTCCAGTAAGGTCTCCCTCTTTTTTTCTCCGCTCGTCCATCTTGAGCTGAGCCTCGCTCCTGGTATGAACGCACCCACAGGACTTGCTTGCCCCTCGGGTCAGGGATTCTCGAAGGACATCTCTTTCTGTGCCGCACTTGCAGCGGCACTTCACATAGCCGCTCTTTTCGGATGCGCCTATCACGATCCAGCTCCCAAAAGTTTGACCCGTCAAATCTTTTGCTGCCATACCGGAATCCCCCTCAGATCAGTCCATAGTGCTCGGCCAGCAGGAAGCGGACGTATGCCGGGCAGTCGCGGGTGCCGACACACCAGTTCTGCACCGTGCGCAGCGGGATACCCGTCCGCTTTGCAAAAGAGGTCTGAGACAGGCCAGTGCGGGCTACCAGCTCACGCATAGACAAGTGCACCAGATCCCAGATGGAAGACAGCTTTTCCTTCTCAGCATCCAAATCAAGGCAGCTGTCAGCATCGTCTGGTACGCTCAGAGTGATGTTGTTGACAAAGATTTCCTTCGGCTGCTCTGCGGCCATTGAAAAAAGCTCTGCTTTGGTATACATGATTGACTTCCTTTCTTTTGTGTGATAGAGTAGTCGTACACCTCCATGTGAGGTGTCTTTCACAAAATCCCTTGTTCGGTGTGTCAAGCATCGGGCGGGGGATTTTTTATTTAATAGATCTCAACGCCCAGTTTTTCGGCGGCGGTTTCAACGACTTCTTCAAACGAGGGACCGCGATTCGAGTCGTTCCAGTCGTAATCGCCAGCGGATGCAGCTTCCCACTCTTCTTCCATGTCAGCTGCCTTGCACAGCTCGGTGCACAGCTCGTAATCCCAGACATCGGACTTGCGGATGTCAGCGGCGATTTCAATAGCGTTTCTCATAATTTTGTACCTCCATGTTGTGTGTTTGTGTTTTTCACTGTCTTTATTATACACCCAATGAGTGTAAACGTCAAGCACTTTTTGAAAATATTATACTCATTGAGTGCAAATAATTGAGCGGCATAAAACCCCCGGTGTTCCGTTTTTTGGAGCATCGGGGGTTTTGTTGTTTATGCAATTCCGTATTTGTGCGCATACTCAAGCAATTTCTTTTTTGCCCTTTCGTAAATATCCTTGGTTTTTTCACAAGGGTTTTGAGTGTAACTGTAAAAACTTTCTTCTTCAAGATTAGAAAGAAAATCCAAAACCTTTTGATCAAATAACTCGTTCATAATGGTCCTCCAATATTTTGTTTTCCTTTCTGTGATTATAGTATAGCACTATTTACAGTGTATGTAAATTGGCATTTTCGACAATGTTTATAGTGCCGTCTTGTGCATATTTGGTATTGTAAACAGTGCTGTTTTTTGCTATACTTGGGCAAATGAAACGGGAGGCATTTTTATGATTTCTGAAAAGAAAAAGGCATCCAATGCCAAATGGGACAAAGAAAATATGACAAGCTTGGCCTGCCGCGTAAAAAAGGACTACGCGGAAAAGTTTAAGGCGGCGTGCATAGAGGCTGGAACGACCCCAAATGCCGTATTAAAGCAGGCAGTTGAAGAATTTTTGCAGGCGCATACAAAATAACAGCTCAAACCCAAGCGCTCATGCGGCTTTGTGCCGTGTGGGCGCTTTTTCTTTTTGTCCTTCGTTGTACGTTCGTTGACTCTCTCGGCGGCGAAAAAAGGTACACTTTGCGCAAAGGGAGGGAAGCTCAATGTTCAAGTATGACCCTTATACCGGAAAGCCGATTCCTCAGCGGCTTGGCTATGGATGGGGATGGGAATCTCAAGAGGCATTCCAGCAGACCGCACAGCAAACCCCACAGGAGCCTAAAACACCGTGGACAATGGTTCCCAGCCTGGCAGATGTGGACAAGGTAAGTGTACAGCCAGGTGAAACGAAGTGGATCATGGTACAGTCTGACCCGATCTTTGCGGTAAAGACAGCCAACGCAATGGGATATGCCCCGGCGGAATATTACCGGTTTGAGCAGATAGACCCGGCGGGGCTGACTGCTCCTGTATCAGTACCGGCAGTACCACAGCTGACACGGGAAGATGTGGAAAAAATCGTGGAAGATAAGGCATCGGTGCTATTTTCTCAATACAGCGCTTCGCTTGCCCCGCAAGCTTCCTTTTCAACATCCGTAAAGTCTAAGAAGGAGGCCGCACAATGAGCAACCCTTTGATGAACCGTTTTGGTGCACAGCAAACCCGGCAGATGGGGCAGAGTGGCGGGTTGATGGCCCGCCTGCCCGGCGCAATAAAGCAGGCATCTAAAATGATGGCCGTCATCAATGCGGCACAAAACCCGCAGGCAGCTCTTATGGACTACTGCAAAAAGTCCGGTGCATTCAACGGATACGCCGGCTCACAGGATCCCGAAAGCATGACCAGATGGCTATGCGAAAAGAACGGAATTCCTGTTAATGACATTCTTAATATGGTTCAGGGCCCCGGTGCACAGGGACTCGGGAATACACTCACAAAATTTTTGAAAGGTGGCTAAACTATGGCTATGGACGATTCTATGGGCTTTGGCGGCGGCGGCATCTGGATTTTCGGTTTGCTGGTTCTGCTGGCCCTTCTGTTTGGCGGTAATGGCAACGGCCTGTTCGGTGGAAACCGCGGCCCGATGTTTCCGCCCAACGTTGCGACCTCTGGTGACGTTCAGCGCGCAACCGATTTTGCAGCACTGGAACGCCAGAACAACGAGGGCGTGGCCGCAACCCGTCAGGGGGTCTATGATGTGGCAGCGGCCGGGAAGGACGGCAACTACAACATCCTCGGCGAACTGCGGGATCTGGAAAGCGCCTCCAACGCTGGTTTTGCTCAGCAGCAGGTCTGTTGCTGCGAGACCAACCGCAACATTGACTCTGTCCGCTACGATATGAGCAACTTTGCGGCTGCAATCAAGGAGAACCAGACGGCAGGCATCCAGAAGGTGCTGGATCAGCTGGCTACCAACCGTTACGGCGATCTGGAGCGGGCTTATAACCAGCAGAGCATGCAGTTTGCTATTCAGCAGGCTGTCTGCGGTATTCCCAAATCTTCCCCGTATGCCTACCAGCTGGCACCCGCGTGGGGCCCGGTTCCCGGTCCTTTCTGCGGCTGCAATAACGGCTGCGGCAACATCTAACACATACGCCCTTTAGGCGAGGATTGGCGGGGCGGCAAGGGCTGCTCCGCCTTTTTATATAAGGAAGGAGATTTTTATGTCTAAATCTGCGATTTATACCGCCAACACATCGGCTCAGACCGTGGCGGTAAACGACGTTATCCCTGTCGGCATCACTTCCCGGCGGTTCGGCTGCAACATCCGGCAGGACGGCAACACCATCACCCTGCTGGGCCAAGGCTACTACCATGTGACCGTGTCTGCTACACTGGCCCCCACGGCGGCGGGAACCGTGACCCTGACCGGTCAGAAGGATGGCGTGGCTGTCATCGGTGCTACCGCTTCTCAGACTGTGGCCGCTGCGGCTGCACCGACCAATCTGGCACTTACTTTCCTGGTGCGCAATGCGTGCGGCTGTGAAAGCTCTATCCTGAGCTTCCTTCTGACCGGTACTGCTGCCGTGGTGAACAACATGGCTGTGACCGTGGAGAAGCTGTAAAAAGGAGGATCTGGTTATGATGGACGAAACAAAGTTTGCAGGGTATAAGGACACACTTGTTCATGCTGCAAAGCAAATGGCCGAAGAGTACAGCGATGCGATGAACTACGCAGGCATGGCGATGGACTATAAAACCGTCTGCCCCTATGCTTCTTCTGAGTGGTATAAGCTCTCTGGGGAAGAAATGGAGCACGCTGATGCAAACCGCCGCATTGCACAGAAAATCCTTACCGGCGTTGATAGTGAGGATTCTGCGGCTGGCGTAGAGCTGCATCACATGTGGAGCATGGCGGAAGACCTTGTTTCTGGCCTGTGCGAAGCCGTTGCAAAAGAACGCTCCGCATACATGCGTTGAATTTTTGCAACATTTGTTGTAAAATAAGGCAGACGTTTTGTCACTCAGGAAAAACACAATAAGCGAACAACAAACTAACGTTTGCTGTAAAAATAACATAAATACGAAAAGTATTATTGATTTGTAATCAGTGGGTTGCAGGTTCAACTCCTGTCACCAGCTCCAAAAAGACCTCAAAACGGAAAACGTTTTGGGGTCTTTTGCTGTCATAGGAAGTGCTTTTATTGCGGTAAAACGCAGGAAAATAGAGAACGACAGAAAAAGAGAAAATCCGTGGAAAAAGTAGTTGACAAATGCCACTTCAGATGATAAAATATACAGGCAGTCAGCGATGACTGCAAATAGGATATGGGCGTGTTCCCGAGTGGCCAATGGGGACAGACTGTAAATCTGCTGCTTTTCAGCTTCGGTGGTTCGAATCCACCCGCGCCCACCAAGATAAAACACCTAGAGACGTAAATTTCTAGGTGTTTTTCTTTTGCTGTAACCCACAGTCAAACCCACTTTTTGCGGGAAACTATGCAAAAATCAACAGAAAACGGGCTGCCGCGCATCACACTCGCATGGCAGCCCGTTTTTTTACCCCCTCACCACGGCATTGTAAAGCATCTCCAAGAACTGCACCGCGCTGGGTGCGCCGGTCAACGGATAGCCAGCCAACTGCTGAACGCCCTCGGGGTTCAGCACCCAGGCTTTCTCTGCTGCACGCCGGACGGCACTTTGAATGGCGGACCACTTGCAGCGCCGCTGGTCTGAAATGGGGGTATAGATCTCCTTCTGTACGGCTTCCAGGCGGTCCTCCTGCTCACAGATCAGAGCCACGCATTCGCAGAGAACGCGGTAAGTTTTTGAGTTTCGAGTGATCCCCAGTGGCCGGAGAATTTGATCCAGCTGGGCAGGGGAGTCCAAAATTTTCACGTCAAGCATAGTTTGCACATCCTTTCTATCCAACTTTAACCGGAAAATGTCAGAATGTGCCGAATAAAGCATAATGCGTCGAAATATGCCGAAATAAGTTGTCTAAAAAGGTTATATCTGCGAGGAAAACTTAGAAAATGAATTAATTGGCTTATTAGAAACCTTCCAATATCGGTCTGTGAATTTAAGAAAATTTGTTCGACAGCTAGCATACAATGATAACAATACTAAAGAATTTTTGTTGTTAGTAAACACAATGTGTGCTATAATGGCATCAAAGAGAGTATCGCACATCTGTATAATAGTAAAAGTAACAGGTCGGTGACCAGCATGAAAAATGTAACTCTACTGGAACTACAGCTTCAGAATTCGATCACTGCAAAAGCGCTTCACCCTATTTTTTCACCAGATGAAAAAAGCTGTCTATTTTATGGAAGCCAAACTTTGCTAACGGTTGATATAATATCAGAGTTGATCACTGGTCTTTTTCTTACAGTTCACAATAATAATCGGATTGTTTCTATCACGATTGCGTTTCCGAATGGAATGTTTGACGAAAAGTTTACATACATTTTGTTGGAATGTTATTTAGAACATATTATTTCAGATCACAGAATCTCGGTAAGACTGATATACAATAAGACAACAAGGAATATTTTTACAGATGGTATCAGTAAATCTCCTTTGTGCATGATTGAGAAAGAGCAGCCATCCTCAATGGAGTTTGTGCATCAATTTAGATTTGGAGTCGGAAAGAATTATTATCGCAAGCTTTTTGCGGCCAGCGAATATGGCGACGAAACGTTATCTTCTGCATTTACAACATTGTGTTTTTTCTTTGAACGTCTTGGAATTACGAAAGAACGTAGTAATTCGCTTGCTGAAGTTGCCGTAGAACTGGTTGGAAATGCGTTGGAGCATAGTCGCTCAGATTGTTTTCTTGACATTGATGTGACTCCGCGTGACTATGTCCGTCGAAATAATCCTACTGGACCTAAATATTATGGTGTAAATATTTGTGTTGTTAATTTTTCTCCAACTTTACTGTCATCACAGATACAAGAAAAACTATGTATTAACAGTGAATTGAGTGATAAAAATAGTAGTATTCGATATTGGCAGTTACGTGAAATCTACTTGCGCCATAGAGACCTCTTCAAAAAAGGATATGGTGATGATGAGTTCTTTATGCTGAGTGCATTCCAAGATCGGATATCTGGAAGACCAAATGAATATCTGACGGGAGGAACTGGACTTCCAGCACTGATTAAGTGGCTTGAAGTTCAAGCTGATAGCGACAATTGTTATGTTTTATCAGGTCGTCGGAAAATGAAGTTCATACAATCATTGTTAGAGTATGATTCTGATCACTGGATTGGAATGAATCAAGTGCATGATTTTCAGCGCTATATTCCAGATGACAATGTCTTTTTACCATTTCCCATATTCTTTCCTGGAACCGCATACAATTTGAGTTTTGTTATGGAAACGGAGGAACCATTATGAGTGAACAAAGAATCTTGCTTGAAATAAAGGATCGGAGTTTGACGAAACTTGCAGGAAACATATATGGTCGAAAACTGTTTGATGAGCAGGTTGATGGAAAAATCAACATGAATGAACCATTTGTAATTGTGTTTCCTGACCAAATTGATTATTTGGCATCGTCATTTATTCAGGGCTTTTTTGGGAAAATCTATACTGAGATTGGCCGTGAAGGGATGGAAAAGAATTTTGATGTCATTGTTCCTAAAATTTTGAATCCGAAGAAAGCAATTTTGGATCGGTTGATGCTCATGTAAAGGATGTGTAGGTAAATGGCGGAGATTATTTCTGCTATTTTTGCAGGTATTGCAATACTGGTGTCTATTTATGCAGCTATTACTGCGAATAAATCAGCAGCTGCTGCTAATCGATCGACGAATTGCAGCGAAATCTTTGATGACTATCTTATGAAGAAAATACCTCAAGCTAGAGCAATTCTTGATTTTGATGGTGGAGGTTATTTGCGTGATGGGAATAATCTCTGCAATGTTCTCACAAGCATGAATGTTTCTTCACTATTTTATAAATATGATGATAGTGTGTTCTTTGAAGAGCTGACAAAGCAATGTGGGAAGCTCGAGGATATGATTGTAGAGGCCGGTAATCATCCACTGCCTTCAGAAAATGACCAGCGAAAGTTTTGGGAAGAGGTGCAAAGCTCACTTGAATCAATTTATAAACTAATTGATAAAAAACGTATTGGCCAAAGAATATAATAACTTTTTATGGTCTTAAAAGCAGAAACGCCCCCATATCCCGGATAGTATCCGAAATATGGGGGCGTTTCTGCTATATATTAATGTTTTTCCGTCTCTTCTGCTCTCTGCTTGAGCACATCCACGGCCTTGGTCAACGCCGCCGGGATGGGCACGCCCATGAGCCCGGCATTCTCGATGATGCTGATGGTCTCGTTGCACACAAAGGCGATCACCACTGTGTCCCGGATGAAGGAGCTCCCGATGACCGCATCCAGACGGCAGGCCACCAGCACCACCAACAAGCTCACGCCCTTGCGGCACAAACCCTTCCAGCCTGCCCGGCTCTCAAGGGTTCCAGTTTTGGTCTTGGGACTGGTGTGGAACACCCCCGCCACGATCAGGCCGGTGATGTAGTCGATCGTCATAAAGATGATAAGCGTCTGCAGCGCCGTGTCCCAGCCGCCCAGCAGGCTGGCAATGGCCCCGCCCACAATGCCGATGGCCGCACAAATCTCATTTTTCATTGTCATTCTCCTTTCACTTTGCCCAGCCCCTTGCGCTGGATGATGCCCGCATAGTCCTTGTAGGCCACGCTCAAGTCTGCGCCCTTGGCAATGCCGGGAATCTTGCCGCTGTTGGTGTACTGCCACATCCCGAAGGCCCAGTCGGGGGTGGGCTTCTTGGTGCGGTAGGCCGCCAGCCACACGTCGTAGGGCTTGAGGGCCGCGCCACCCATATAGAGGTTGGTCTGGCCAAAATGCAGGCCGGTGTAGAGAAGAACGTACACGCCCCAACTCTCCACCACGCCCAGGCAGTGGGTCACGATTTCAGTCAGGGCAGACTTGCTCAGGGCCGCCTGCAGCGTGTCCTCGATGTCCACGGCCACCGGCAGCTGGAAGGTTCTGCCGCCCAGCGCCTGCCCGAACAGGGCCAGCTCCTTGTCGGCTTGTGCCTTGGTGGTGGCCTTGAAGTAGCCGTACACGCCCACCGGGATGCCCAGTCGGGTGCACTCGGCATAGTTGCGGGCAAAGTAGGGGTCGATGTAGGGCTTACTGGGTTTGCCCTCTTTGCTGTTGCCCATGGCGCGGATCATCACGCCGGAGACAAGGCCGCTTGCCTTGACCGTGTCCCAGTCAATGCGGCCCTGCCAGCGGGAAACGTCAAGTATGGTTCTGGGCATTGCTCTGCGCATCCTTTGCAGTATTCAAAGTGCCTCCCACATAAACTCGCCAACTCGTACCGGTGTCATCATTGGGCCAAATCGTGACATGCTTTCCACTGCAGATTGGCCATGCATTGAAATGTCGAATCCCATACATTTCACTGCCGAATGTATGCGCTCCCGGTTTTGCTGTGCAGGGATGATGCGGTAGCTCGTCCATGGTCAGGGTATGCACATGGTAATGCTGCGGGTCTTTCTGATACTCAGCTCTCTGTAGGGCAACAGCTTCCTGCACGATCTTGTTAAGCCCTGCCTGGTCATACTCCATTTTGAAAGTTCCGCTCTCGAGCAGCTCGTCCAATGTTCCCTCCAGGGTCGTGTCACCCAGTGTGATGCGCACCTTCAGATCATCCATTGCTCTGCGCCTCCTTACTGTGTGATTTCCTCAAAGCCGCTCTTGACGAGAATTGCCTTGACCTTCTCCTTCAGCAAGCGGGGGCAGCGCTCATACAGAGCCTTTGCCTCCTCCATAGTCTCAGCAGACATAATTTCCTGTGCCCATAACATAGCCATCATAAATACCATCCTTTCGATTTTTTGTGTGATTTTACGCATAGACAGTCTCGCTCATTTCCAGCAAGCACTGCTTCAGCATTTCGTTTTCGTTTTTCAGCGCTTCCAGCGTCTCCGGCAGCTTGTCCAGCGCTTCCTGCCGCTTGCGGGCGGCTTCGGCCTGCTCTTTCCGCTGGGCCAGCTCGTCGGCGGTGTAGCGGATGTACCGCATCACAGGCACTTCCTCATCCCAGGCGGGCTGAGGGTCAACACCGGGCACATCGATGACCTTCACCATGTCTCGGCCAATCTCTTTACCATCCCGGTAGTAGATGGCGAGAGAGCCGTCCGGCAGCTTTGCGGTCTCTCTGTGCCACTGCGGAGCTGTGCCCTCTACGGCATCATGGTGAACGACTTCCACATCTTCCACCAGATAGCCCGCTTCCAGATCCGGCTCAGTGGTCAGCACAATGCCAGTCTCGTCAATAATTTTCATGTGCGCTCCTTTCATGCTGCATCATCCACCCGCACCCAGATGTACAGGGCATAGTAAGGGTTTAGGACGCTCATTGCCTGCCCGCTGCCGGTGCTGCCGATGCTCACGGTATGGGTGTGGGCTCCTGCGGCATTCATGCCAACACCGTGTGTATGGTCTTCGACCCAAGATGTGGTAGGAGTTCCAGGTGTGGCTGAACCACCATATCCTTCATCAGTTGTATTGCCGAAAGTGAATTGAGTATCGTAATATTTGCTTTTCTGTGCTGCACTGACTGTATGGCTATGTCCTCCAGCTCCGCTAGTCCATGCACTATGACTATGGGAGCCTGCGCTGCCGGTACTGCCACTATGGCTATGGCTCGGCATTTCGGCAGTAGTCTGGGTGTGGGTGGCGCTGCCGCCGGTGGTGCCCACAGGGTAGGCACTGGAAGCGCCCATGATAAACTCACCTTCGACGCGCTCCCATGTGCCGCCGATAAAACTTGCCGGGCTGGTGGGGTCGTTGCTGGCCCAGTACCTGACTCTCTTGTAGTCCTCTTCCCGCTGGGCAGCGAGCATCTCCTTGATCAGCGCCCGGGTCGCCGCAGCATCGGCGGGGGCCCCTGCGATGGAGACGGTCGTGTCGGTGTTTGCCGCCTTTTTAGCTTCCTCCGCCCAGTTCTTGGATGCTTCCTCACTGGCTTTTGCATTGGTAGCAGAGGTAGCCGCTGCCGTCTTGCTCTTCTCTGCCTCCCCGGCCTTGGTGACGGCGGTGGAAGCGCTCCCCGCAGCGGCGGTGGCCTGCTGGGTGGCAATGTTTGCCGCAGCGGTGGCCGTTTTGGTGGAAGCTACCACGTCGTTCAGGGCCGTGGTGCGGGCCCGTGCGATGTCCTGCAAGGCGGCGGTGTGCTCCGTCTCCGTGTCCTGCAGGGCCTGCTTGGCGGCGGTCTCACTGGTCTTGGCGTTCTTCTCGCTGGCGGCGGACTTGGTCTCGCTGCTCTTGGCGGCTTCCGCGCTGTCCTTGGCGGCAGCGGCACTGGTGGTGGCTTTCTCCTCCAGCTCACCGATGCGCTCCCTGGCAGCGGCCAGCAGCTCGTCGGTGGGGATGCCGGTCACACCGTCCCGCACGATGCCGCAGAGCGCCTCGTCCAGCCGGGTGTCGGTGATCTGGCCGGTGGCGACGGCGGTGGAGCCTGCCGGGCGGGTGATCTCGGCAAGACAGAGGTCGTAGATCAGCTCGGTGCGGGAGATGGCCGGGGCCGTGGGTGTGCTGGATGCCGTGCCCTGCAGCACCTGCAGGCTGGCGGCTCTGGCACCGGCATCATAGCGCATGACGATGAGATCGATGCGGGGGAGAGACGGGTCGGCCAGCGGCAGGGTCAGGGGGTCGGCCTCCCGCTTTGTGATGGAGTAGCCGGTGAAACGGCTGGGGTGCACCCAGCCACGGCCCGCGCCCACGGTGACCGTCAGCCCGCCTGCGGCTGTCACCGGGAAGTCCTCAGCTCCGCTGAACACACCCGAGGTGAGGCCCGCAAGGTAGGCCGCCACGTCTGCGGCATCGAAGTCGTAGTCGTTGGCGGGATATAAAACGATTTTGCTCAAAAGATCATCTCCTTAGCTTGCGCCAGACCGGCGTACCCAGCCGCACGGTGCGGGTGGTGCTGTCGCTCTGGCTTTGGGTGATGACATCGGCCACCCGGACGGTGGCCTTGTAGCCCAGCTCCGGGATGGTGCAGTGGGCCACATCCCCGGGGGAGAGCCCTTCGGCATCGATGGTCAGCTCAATGGAGCCGGTGCGGAGCTGTTCCAGCAGCTTGTTGGTGCCCCGGGCCATGAGCCGTTCGAGGTAGGCTTGGCTTTTGGTGGTCTCGCCCTTTTCCTCGTCCGGCTGCACATCCCGGGCATCCACATACAGCTCCCGCCGGTCGGCTCCGGTGGCATCCGTCAGGCCCACGGTCACGGTGGCCCGGTTCTCGCCCTCACCGGCCCCCTGCACCACGGCGACGTTTGCATAGTCGCTGTCACCAAAGGCCCACGCGGCCTGCTGCAGGTTGCCCCATTTTGTGCTGAACCTGTTGTTGGGGTCGGCGGTGGGCCGGTAGACCTCGAACAGCAGCTTCTTATCTGCGTTCTTGCCTGCCAGCCGCACCCGGAAGCCCAGGTCGCAGGCCGCACCGATGGTCATCAGGTAGTCCATGATGCTGCCGCCGGAGGTCTGGGCGGTGTAGGTGGTGTCGAAGCCCACAGCAGCACCCAGCTCCAGCTTGGGCCACGGCTGCATGGCACTGACCAGCCTGCGCATGGCGGCTTCCGCGTTTTCACTCTTCACGGTACTGGTGCAGGCCCGCTTGGTGAAGATCCATGTTCCCGGGAAACCGGTGACCACTAAGTTGCTGTCGGGGTTCTCGTTGCTCCGGTGGCAGATGCGCATGGGCACATCGCTGTCACTGCGGCGCAGCCAGCGGCCCTCCCGGAGCAGGGACAGGTTCTCCTCGGTGGGCCGCACTTCCAGCGTCATGCTCCCCTCGGTGTTGTAGGGCTCGTCCCAGTAAAGGCTCACCCACACCTCAACCCGGCCCAGCCGGGCGAGGGTCAGTTCGTCCAAAACGTCCAGTGTCACGAGATCACCTCCGGCAGAATGCCCGAAACCATGGGATAAAAGCGAACCGTCACCTGCAGGCTGGTCTCGCCGCTGTCGGCGGTGGCCTTGAGCAGGTTGTCTCCCGGGGCCAGCTCCAGCAGGTCGCTGTCCTCGTCCAGCAGGGAGAAGATGTTCTCCTCCGTGCCGTCCTCTGTCCGCTTGACGGCCAGCTTGTCGGTGGTGGTGCGGTAGATCTCGATGACCTGCCCCGGGGTCAGGGTGGTCAGGATGCGGATGCTCTGGCCGGTGACGATGTTCAGCACGGTGGGGTTGACCACAGCGCCGTCGCTCTTGAGGGTGGCCGTGAAGGGCACTGCCAGTGCCCCGGGGTTGACCGCGTTCAGCCAGCCGACGGAGGTGCGCACGCCGAAACGGTGGGGCTTGGAGTAATTCACCGGCAGCCTGAACGATGGCACAAAGCCGTTGATGCAGAAGCTCTGGGCAGTCAAGTCGTACCAGAAGGGTTTCGGGCAGAAGAGCATGAAATCCAGCACCGGGTAGGGGTGGATGCTCTTTGTGTAGGGGGTCTTGGAAAGCACAAAACGGCAGAAGAATTTATCCACAAGATACATTGTGCCGCTGGTGAAATAGGGCAGCTTTTCCAGCAGTAATTCCGCATCCGCATCGCCGTGGGAGCTGTGGCAGTGGATGATGAGCTCACGGCTCACCCCGGCCACGCTCTGGCGCTCAACGCTCACGCCCACCTGGTTCACGCCCTGTGCGGTCTGCACGTCCACGTCTACGCCATTGATGGGGTCGAGGGAGTAGGGCGTGCCGTAAGCCCACCCGATGTCGAGAGTGGCCCCGGCATCTGTGACCAGCTGCAAGTGGTCTTTTCTGAACGGCATCTCGGTGCCCTCCTTTCATCGTTTCTGGGCCTTGGCCCGGTCGGCTTCCCAGCGGGCTTCCCGCTGGAGGTCTGCCGCCGTCTGGGCCTTGGAGTAGATGTACTGGTTGACCGTGGTGTCGCCCTCCCGGTGGTAGTTGTTGGCGGCTGCGGCCACCTGTGCCGTGCCGGAAGCGGCTACAGACCGGCTGATGGCCATGTTGTCCGATAGCACCAGAGAATCGGCTTGCCGCACCATCTCGGCCAGCTTGCTGTTTGCGGCCAGCAGGGCCTCGGTGTTGGCCTCCACAGCGTCGGTCAGGTCTTTGTCCGGGGTGGGGGCTGTCGGCGTGGTGGAGCCAGGTTTTGTGCCTGTGGTGGTTTTGGCGATGTCATTCAGGCTGCGCTCAATCTTTGTCTGGATGCCGTCCACATAGGTGGTCACGGTCTTGTAGGAGCGCTCCACGCCGTCCACCAGCTTGGTACCCGCCTCGGTGACGGTCTTGGTCACCCGCTGGGTGATCTTGCCGGTCTCATCCTGCAGCTTCTCGGTGAGCACTTTGGTGGTCACGGTGCTGCCGTCTGCTCTGGTGGTCTTGCTGGTGTCGGTCATGCTCTCGATGACCTTCTGGGAGTTGGTGGAGGTGCCGGAGCTGCTGGGGTTGTTGGCAGCTTCCTGCTGCTTTTTCCGCGCCTCCTGCCGGGCCTTGCGGTCAGCAGCGATCTTGTTAGCGTAGTCCCAGGCGGGGTTGCTGATGTAGTCTATGGTGCCGCCGTAGAGCCACGCTACGGAGTTATAGGATGCAATCAGACCATTGATGAGGATAATAAAGCCCTCGATGCCCGCCGCCACGATGCGCATCAGGCCCTCGAAGAGGTAGCTCATAAAGTCCTCAACGCCCGCCCAGACATTCTGGAAAGTGTTGGCAATCTCTTTGTTTTTGCCGCTGAAGTTCAGCAGGGCACCCACCAGCATCCCGATGAGGGAGATGACAAAGAGGATGGGGTTTGCGTCCATGGCGGTGTTCAGGGCAATCTGGCTCGTGGTTGCGCTGGCTGCGGCAGGCACGAACTTTGCCACCAGCCCCATGGCCAGCTGAGAGAGGTTCCCGAACACGCCGGAGAGGGCGGAACCGAGCTGGTTCAGCACCCCCATGGCCACGCTCTGGATCTGCGCCTGCTGCTCCTTGGTGCAGGCCTGCCAGAAATAGGAAGCCGCCCACAGGCCCAGCTGTTCGAGGTCGCCGTTCTTCAGCGCCGTGGCCAGCGTCTCGATGGCCCCCAGCGCATCCGTCTGGATGTCGGCCTGGATCTGCGCCCATCCCTCGTCCAGCTTGGTGCGGAACTGCTCCGTGATGGTAGCTCCTACGGTAGCAAAATCCGGCCCGTAGGTGGAGAGGGTCTGGGCAATGTTCTGGATGGCCTGCTCTGCCGCCGGTGCACCGGTGTTGATGCCGTTGACAAGGCCCTGCGTGACGTTCTCGCCGATCTCGGTGAACACCTTCGAGGGCGAGTGGATGCCCAGCACGTTCTTGACGGTGCTTACCATGCCGTTGACTTTGCCCTTGACTGTGGACACCAGCGTGTCCCACATCCCGGTGATGCCGTTTAGCAGGCCGGTGACGATGTTCTCGCCGATGTGGCCCCACTCATCCATACTGCCGTCCCACACGCCGGTGAGCTTTGCGATGCAGGCGAGGGCGGCTTCGCCCAGGTTCTCGATGCTGCGGAGAATGCCGTCTACCAGAGTGGTCAGCAGGGCCGCGCCACAGTTCAGCAGATCTGGCAGATGGGAGATCAGCGCGGCAGAGAACTTTGCGGTCAATTCCGCCGCTGCTGTGATCAGCTGGGGCAGGTTGTCGGTGATGCCGATGATGAGCTGTTCCAGCAGCTGGATGCCCGCGTCCATCAGGTCTCCTGCATGGTCTGACAGATAGTGGGTGAACTGAACGATGACCTTTGTGGCACTGTCAATCAACGAGGGAAGGTTATCAACGATGCCCTGTACCAGAGCATCCATCACACCGGCAGCAGCATCAAGCATTGCAGGTGTAGCTGCTACGATATCCTCTGCAAGCTGAACGATGATCTCTGTACCGGAGGTTGCCAGCCCCGGCAGCTGCGCAGTCACGCTGGCGGCCAGATCGGAGATGATCTGACCCGCTGCCTGAAGCATCGCTTCCGGGCCGCCCTCAGACAGGGCCTTTGTCAGGGTAGAGAAGCATTCGGAGCCCCACTTGGCTGCATCGTTCAGGCTGGGCTCCAGATAGTCGTAAATACCCAGCTGCAGGCCCTCCAGGGCGCTCTGCATGATGGTGACGGAGCCCTGCAGGTTGTCCAGCTGTGTCTCTGCCATCTGGGCCATAGCGCCGGAGTCACCGGCTGCCTCGCCCGCTGCGTCGATCTGCTGGGCCAGTGACTCCCACTGCTCACCCTGCGCCGCCAGCAGGCCGTTGACAGCCGCGAGGTCGGTTTTGTTGAACAGCGCGTTGATGACGCTGTCCTTCTGCCCCTGTGTCATCCCCGCCATGACTGTGTTCAGGTCAGTGAGGATGTCGTCCAGCTGACGCATATTGCCTTGGGCATCATATACTTCCAGCCCCAGCTGCTCCATAACCTCCCGGGCATCCTTGGTGGGGGACTGAAGGGACAGGATGATATTGCGCAGATGTGTGCCACCCTCAGCGCCCTTGATGCCCACGTTTGCCAGCAGACCGAGGGCGGTTGTTAGCTCCGTGGTGCCGCCCTTCAGGTTCGCGGCGGTGCCGCCCACTGTCAGGATGGCTTCGCCCAGCTGACTGACGTTGGCGTTGGCTTTGCTGGCCGCCTTGGCCAGTTTGTTGCCGAACTCGTCCACATTCTGCTTGTTGGCCTCGAGGTTCAGCGAGGCCATAGCATCGGTGACCAGATCGGACGCATAGGCCAGATCCATGCCGCCCGCTGCGGCCAGGTTCAGGACGCTGGGCAGCACCTCAGCAGCCTTGTTAGCATCGTAGCCAGCAAGCGCCAGATAGTTCAGAGCGTCCGCTGCCTGTGTAGCAGTGAACGCTGTAGTGCTGCCCATCTCCTTGGCCTTGTCCGTCAGGCTCTGGATCTGATCCACACCCACGCCCATGGTGGCAGCCACCTGGGACATCGAGGACTGGAAACTCATGCCGACACCGACAGAAGTTTTTGCCAGCTCTGTCAGCTTTCCGGTGGCAGCTTGCGTCAGCCCGGAGATCAAATTGCCTGCGGCTACCGACATCGCGCTCAGGCCCTTATTGAAGCCGCTTGCGTCCAGCCGGGTATCGCCGGTAATACTGTAATCTGCCACTGTGTCCACCTCTCATTCGGAGCGCGGGCACAGGGGCACAGGCTTCTATAACTTGATTTCTACCTCCCGCTTACATGCGGGGTTTTTGCATTTTACCCACAAACCGTGGGCGCGGGCTTCGGGAGCAGCCCACACGGGCAGCGCTCTGCCGCAGAAGGGGCAGGGCACCGGGGCGCGGAGATCAGCCGAAGCGGTCGAGGAAAGCGTCCTCGTGCTCTCGCAGGGTCTCGTTCCGCTTCACCCCCTTCAGCCCATCCGGCAGGGCAAAACGCTCTTTCAGGGTCTCGTAGTAGTCCCGGTCGGCTCTGTCCATGCCGGAGGTGTCCTTGCCCCGGATCTCCACGATCTTGCCCAGCGACGTTTCCGGCGGCAGGGCATGAAGCAGTGCTTTGAAGCGCCACCAGTGCACCTTGTCAGCGGTCAGGTCGATGCCGTAGGCCTGCTGAAAGGCCCCCACGATGTAGTCAGCATCGCACCGGTAGTCCAGCACAGGCTCGTCCTGTAGGTCGCTGCTGCTGCCAGTCCCGGTGCGCTCCTCGTCCTCGGGGCCGCCGCCCTGGCAGAAACGCACCAGAGATTCAAAGGCTTCCTGGTACTGCACTCCGGGCACCGGCTCTACAAAGAACCGCTGAACGGCTTCACAAATCATCCGGGCGCTGTCCTCGTCAGTCTTGGCGCGGCGGGTGCGGATCAGCAGCCAGATCA
>ENA-ORTV01000289-ORTV01000289.1-human-gut-metagenome-genome-assembly--contig:-NODE-289-length-62970-cov-7.514504_pt1 | contig 62970 bp, 73 predicted proteins | sample MGYA00241915_ERZ509194 | MGnify/ENA primary metagenome ERZ509194 (study PRJEB26280, sample SAMEA2338810) | human gut metagenome | biome: human gut; feature: human-associated habitat; material: faeces... | reverse complement strand
TAATTTAACAAATTGCTATATAAATGTCAATGACAAAATTGTTTTTTTGAAAAAAACATAATAATGATGTGAGTGTCAATAAGTATAAACACCGAGAAAAGCTTAACATTTATCAAGAAATCTCTCAATCGAATTGAGGCATGTACCTGGAATAGAACATAAAAAATGTTAAAAAAATATCAAGCATCTATTGAATTCTGTTTTTTAGAGGATTATAATAAAAACATCAGGTGATTTACAAAATAAAGGAGGATTTTTATCATGGCAAGAAAAGTTGTTTTAGCAGGAGCATGTCGTACAGCAATCGGTGTAATGGGCGGACAGTTTGCAAATACATCGGCTGTAGAACTTGGAACGATCGTAATCAAAGAAGCTCTCAAAAGAGCGGGCGTTTCTCCGGATCAGGTTGACGAAGTGTATATGGGAAATGTTATCCAGGCTGGTAACGGACAGAACCCGGCACGTCAGGCAGCTGTATATGCAGGAATCCCGAATGAAGTACCGGCAACAACTATCAACGTACTTTGTGGATCCGGTCTTCACTGTGTAAACCTTGCAGCGAAGCTGATCGCAGCTGGAGATGCAGATATCATCGTTGCAGGTGGTATGGAAAATATGACAATGGCTCCGTACATGTTGAGAAACGGACGTTATGGATATCGTATGGGAAATGCGACAATCGAAGATGCTATGATCAAGGATGGTCTGACCGATGCATTCCATAATTATCACATGGGAATCACAGCAGAAAATATCTGCGAACAGTGGGGACTTACAAGAGAAGAACTGGATGAATTTGCAGCATGGTCTCAGAACAAATGTGAAAAAGCAATGGCAGAAGGTAAATTTAAAGACGAGATTGTTCCGGTCGAAGTGAAGAAGAAAAAAGAAACGATTCTTGTAGATACAGATGAAGGTCCTCGTAAAGGAATCACAAAAGAAGGTCTTGCAAAACTTCGTCCTGCATTTAAGAAAGACGGTATGGTTACAGCAGGTAACGCATCCGGAATCAATGATGGTGCAGCTGCACTTATCGTTATGAGCGAAGAAAAAGCAAAAGAGCTTGGCGTAACACCTATGGCAACATGGATCGGCGGAGAACTCGCAGGATGTGATCCGGCAATCATGGGAATCGGACCGGTTTATTCAACACGTAAGGTTATGAAGAAGCTGGGAATGGAGATCGGAGATTTTGATCTGATCGAAGCAAACGAAGCATTTGCAGCACAGTCAGTAGCAGTTGGAAAAGATCTTGGATTTGACCTTAGTAAGCTGAATGTCAATGGTGGAGCCATTGCTCTCGGACATCCGGTTGGCTGCTCAGGTGCAAGAATCCTTGTAAGCTTGTTGTATGAGATGCAGAAAGAAGATGTACATACAGGACTTGCAACACTTTGTGTTGGTGGCGGAATGGGATGCTCTGCTGTAGTTAAAAGAGATTAGGGATAGAAAAAAAGGGTGGATGCTTTTTTAGTGTCCGCTCTTTTTTTGAATGATTTAGGTTGTGTTGACAAATTGGGCAAAAGATAATGCGTCTATTCTAGTTGTGCAAACCATTCCGATGAACCCCCTAAAGCGAAAATCGTGTTCAGCAGAGGCTTCCACGATTTTTTGGTTTCATCTCCATTGCACAAAAGACGAATAGACGCATTATCTTTTGCCCGATTTGTCCCTCGAAGCTATTGACATTATTAAATAAAAGCGTAGTAACTAAAAAAGTCTGGCGAGGTGTGCCAGACTTTTTTCTACGATGAGATATATGCGTTTTGCATGTTTTAGGGTTTTGGAAAAAATTAATATACCAGAGGTTTTTCTTCGCCGTTTAATACACGGAGAGCGCCTTGAGCGAGGGCGAGGAGTTCATCTTCACCCGGGTAGACGGTGATTGGGGCGATGAATCCGACTTTTTCCTTGATCTCGGATGTTACATAATCGCTGTATGCGATACCGCCGGTGAGAAGGATCTGGTCTACTTTGCCGTTAAGTACGGCTGCCATGGCGCCGACTTCTTTGGCAACCTGGTAAGTGAATGCGTGGAATACACCGGCTGCTTCTTTGTCACCCTTTTCAAAGGCACGTTCTGCAACGTCGCGCATGTTGTTGGTTCCAAGGTATCCGTTAAGACCGCCTTTCCCGTTGATCTTTTTATATACTTCAGCCTGTGTGTACTGACCGGAGAAACACATTTTTACGAGTGCGCCTGCCGGTACACCGCCGGAACGTTCCGGTGAGAAAGGTCCGTCTCCGTCAAGCGTGTTGTTGACATCGACAACTTTGCCATTTTTATGAGCACCGACAGATACACCGCCGCCCATGTGTACAACTACAAGATTCAGGGAATCATAAGATACATTCTGTTCTTTGGCGTAGCGTTTTGCGACAGCTTTCTGATTCAGTGCATGGAAGATACTGATACGCGGAAGTTCCGGGATTCCGGAATATCTTGCAACAGGTTCCATCTCATCGACAACAACCGGGTCAACAATGTAAGAAGGAACTCCGATTTCATCACCGATTTCGCGGGCAAGGATGCCTCCAAGGTTCGATGCATGCTGTCCTTGCACACCTGCTTTTAAGTCAGCAAGAAGTGCGTCAGATACTGGATAGGTTCCACCTGGGATCGGTTTTAAAAGTCCGCCTCGTCCTACTACAACATTCAGAGATTTGATGTCGAAGCTGTTCTTTGCGAGAATATCTACGATCAGTTCTTTACGGAAATCTTTCTGGTCAACGATGGTTGCATATTTTGCAATCTCTTCGGTGGAATGACGGAGTGTTTCTTCGAATAACAAAGTTTCGTCTTCGTACACACCGATCTTGGTAGAAGTAGATCCCGGGTTGATTACTAAAATTTTATAGCTCATAAAAAGATCCTCCTTAGTCTGTGATCGATCCTGCGATTACGGTCGCAAGAGCGATAGAATTCAGTTTTGTCTGGAAATCATCAGAACGTGATGTAAGTACAACCGGAGCGCTTGTTCCGACAAGTACGTTACCGATCTTGACCTTTGCAGTGCGGACAAGAATCTTATATGTGATATTTCCTGCATCGATATTCGGGAAGAGGAGAATATCAGCATGTCCGGCTACTGGATTAGTCACACCTTTGTGAACAGCTGCTTCCGGATCGATCGCAAGATCCATGGAAAGTGGTCCGTAGATCTGGCATCCTTTGAAATCGCCACCCTCGTACATCTTGGTGAGATTATCGGCATCGACTGTTGGCTGCATCTTTGGATTCACTGTCTCAACTGCACACAGAGGAGCAACCTTCGGGCATTCGATGCCACATGCATGTGCGACTTCTACTGCATTGTTGATGATATTGACTTTATCTGCAAGGGTTGGATATGTATTGAAAGCTACGTCTGTGAAGAACAGAAGACGGTTAATGCCTTCAATCTCAAATACACATACATGGGAAAGCATCTTTCCGGTACGAAGTCCGACTTCTTTATTCAATACGCTCTTTAAGAATGTCTTCGTTTCAAGCAATCCTTTTAAAAGGATATCAGCTTTGCCGTTGTGTACAAGCTCAACAGCCTTTAATGCAGCTGCTTCGGTATCAGGCTCGTTGATGATCTCGAAATCTGTCAGATCCATATCAATAGAAGCGGCAATCTCGCGGATCTTGGCTTCATCACCGACAAGGATGGCTGTTGCGATATTTTGCTCTTTTGCAGCTTTGACAGCCTGCAGTACCGGCTCATCCTGTGCGTTGGAAACAGAGACTTTCTTTAAGGTTTTTTGATTTGCTTTTGAGATTAATTCTTCAAAACTTTTGCTCATTTTCACACCTTCTCATTCATAATTTAATTATAGTATTCTGGTTGAATAATTTTTAACAATCTTAAGTGTAGCACCATATCTGGGAAAGGTCAATATAAAAGTGGTGTGTTGGAAATGACGAATAATGCAGATGTATTGTGAAAAAATGTTGGTGAAAATGTTAAAAGAAAATTAAATGATAAAAAATGATTGATAAATATTTGACAGAACGGGAAATGGGTAGTATATTAAAAAAAGAGGACAAAAAAGTCCCTTGCGAAAATCTTAAAAACGGAAAGTAAAACAGTATATATCTAATAAGAAGTGATACTTACCATTAAGATGTAAAAGGAGGAAAAAGTGATGGCAAAGAAAATCGTGTTAGCAGGTGCGTGTCGTACAGCAATCGGAAGTATGGGTGGAGCTCTTTCTACAACTCCGGCACCGGAATTAGGATCTATCGTTATCAAAGAAGCTTTAAATAGAGCAGGTGTTGCTCCGGAACAGGTTGATCATGTATATATGGGTTGTGTAATCCAGGCAGGTCTTGGACAGAACGTTGCACGTCAGGCTTCTTTAAAAGCAGGTCTTCCGGTCGAGACACCGGCAGTTACGGTTAACGTTGTTTGCGGATCCGGACTTAACTGTGTGAACATGGCTGCACAGATGATCCAGGCAGGAGATGCTGATATCGTTGTAGCAGGCGGTATGGAAAATATGTCTATGGCTCCATATGCACTGAAAAACGCACGTTATGGATACAGAATGGGTAATGCACCGATGATCGATACAATGGTAAATGACGCACTTTGGGATGCATTCAATGACTATCACATGGGAATCACTGCTGAGAATGTAGCAGAACAGTGGGGACTCACAAGAGAACAGCTTGATGAATTTGCAGCAGCAAGCCAGCAGAAAGCCTGCGCAGCAATCGAAGCAGGAAAATTCAAAGATGAGATTGTTCCTGTAGAAGTGAAGAAGAAAAAAGAAACCATCGTAGTTGATACAGATGAAGGACCGCGTCCGGGAACAACAGCAGAAGGAATCGCAAGACTTCGTCCGGCATTCAAAAAAGATGGTATTGTAACAGCAGCAAATGCTTCCAGCATCAATGACGGAGCAGCAGCAATCGTTGTTATGAGTGAAGAAAAAGCAAAAGAGCTCGGCGTTACACCGATGGCAACATGGGTAGCAGGAGCACTCGGCGGAGTAGATCCATCTATCATGGGTGTCGGACCGGTTGCAGCTACGAATAAAGTAATGGCTAAGACAGGGCTTTCTGTAGATGATATGGATCTGATCGAAGCAAACGAAGCTTTCGCAGCACAGTCACTTGCAGTAGCACATGATCTGAAATTCGACATGGATAAAGTAAATGTAAACGGTGGAGCAATTGCTCTCGGACATCCAGTAGGAGCTTCAGGATGCCGTATCCTTGTTACACTTCTTCATGAGATGCAGAAACGTGATGCAAAGAAAGGTCTTGCAACACTTTGTATCGGTGGCGGAATGGGATGCGCTACAATCGTAGAACGTGATTAATAAACCAGATCAAAAGGAGATGTTGATGATGGAATTTATTACATATGAAGTAGAAGGACAGGTTGGAATTATTACCATTAACCGTCCAAAGGCACTGAACGCACTGAATAGTGCAGTTCTTGATGAACTTGATGCAACGATCGACGGTGTTGATCTTGATGCAGTCAGATGCCTGATCCTTACAGGAGCAGGAGAAAAATCTTTTGTAGCCGGTGCAGATATCGCTGAGATGAGTACTCTTACAAAAGAAGAGGGAGAAGCTTTTGGAAAGAAAGGAAATGATATTTTCCGTAAGATCGAAACACTTCCGATTCCGGTAATCGCAGCAGTTAATGGATTCGCTCTTGGTGGCGGATGTGAAATCTCCATGAGCTGTGATATCCGTATCTGTTCAGACAATGCAGTATTCGGACAGCCGGAGGTTGGCCTTGGAATTACACCTGGATTTGGTGGAACACAGAGACTTGCAAGACTTGTCGGACCTGGTATGGCAAAGCAGATGATCTACACTGCAAGAAATATCAAAGCTGACGAAGCTTACAGAATCGGTCTTGTAAATGCCGTATATCCGCAGGAAGAACTGATGCCGGCAGCAAAGAAGATGGCAGCAGGCATTGCAAAGAATGCACCGATCGCAGTAAGACACTGCAAACAGGCAATCAATGAAGGTCTTGAAAAGGGAATGGATGAGGCAATCGTAGTAGAAGAAAAACTCTTCGGCGGATGCTTTGAATCCTACGACCAGAAAGAAGGAATGGCAGCATTCCTTGAAAAGAGAAAAGTAGAAGCTTTCCTTAATAAATAAGTTCGTTTAATAAAGGGGAGAATTAACTCTCCCCTGGAAAATTAAATTTATAAAATGGAGGTAATTTCAATGAAAGTAGGAATTATTGGCGCAGGAACAATGGGACAGGGCATTGCAAAGGCATTTGCTCAGGTAGATGGATATGAAGTAGCACTCTGTGACATCAAACAGGAATGGGCAGAAGGCGGAAAAGCTAAAATCGCTAAAGGCTATGACAGACTTGTTCAGAAAGGAAAATTAACTCAGGAAGCAGTTGATGCAATTCTTGCAAAAATTACTCCGGGACTCAAAGAAGATCTCTGCGCAGATTGTGATCTGATCGTAGAAGCAGCATTTGAGAACATGGAAGTTAAGAAAACTACATTCAGTGAACTTGATAAGATCGCAAAACCTGAATGCATTTTTGCATCAAATACCTCCAGCCTTTCTATCACAGAAATCGGCAACGGACTTACCCGTCCAATGATCGGTATGCATTTCTTCAACCCGGCAGACCGTATGAAATTAGTAGAAGTGATCGCAGGCGTAAATACACCGGCTGAAACTGTAGATGCAATCAAGAAGATCGCAGAAGAAATCGGAAAGACACCTGTACAGGTTAATGAAGCAGCAGGTTTCGTAGTAAACCGTATCCTTGTTCCGATGATCAATGAAGCAGCTTTCATCAAGATGGAAGGTGTATCTGACATCGCAGGAATCGATGCAGCAATGAAGCTTGGTGCAAACCATCCAATGGGACCTCTGGAGCTTGGTGATTTCATCGGACTTGATATCTGCCTTGCTATCATGGATGTACTTTATGCAGAAACAGGCGACAGCAAATATCGTGCATGCCCGCTGCTTCGTAAGATGGTCCGTGGTGGAAACCTTGGAGTTAAGAGCGGAAAAGGATTCTATGTATACAATGCAGACCGCACAAAAACTCCGGTTGATGCACAGTAATGGATGTTCTAAATAAAGACATGGAGGAAGAATAAATGGATTTCGGATTAGATAAGAAACACGAAATGGCGAGAACTCTGTTTAAAGAATTCGCAGAAAACGAAGTAAAACCACTTGCACAGGAAGTGGACGAGACAGAAGTTTTCCCAAGAGCAACAGTTGAAAAAATGGCGAAATATGGATTTCTTGGTATTCCGGTACCGAAGGAATACGAGGGACAGGGATGTGATCCACTGACATACGTAATGTGTGTAGAAGAACTTGCAAAGGTTTGTGCCACAACATCTGTAATCGTATCTGCGCATACCTCTCTTTGTATAGACCCGATCCTGACATACGGAACACCGGAGCAGAAAGCAAAATACGTTCCGGAGCTTGCATCAGGAAGAAAGCTTGGAGCTTTCGGCCTTACAGAACCTGGGGCAGGTACAGATGCACAGGGACAGCAGACGAAGGCTGTTCTTGACGGAGATGAATGGGTATTAAACGGATCAAAATGCTTTATCACAAACGGTAAAGAAGCAGATGTTTACATCATTATCGCCGTAACAGGTATTGTTGAAAAACGTGGCAGAAAGATGAAAGAGATTTCTGCATTCATCGTAGAGAAAGACACTCCGGGATTCACATTCGGAACCAAAGAGAAGAAGATGGGTATCCGTGGATCTTCAACATACGAGCTTATTTTTGAAGACTGCCGTATTCCAAAAGAAAATCTCCTTGGAGCACAGGGCAAGGGCTTCGGCATCGCCATGCATACTCTGGATGGCGGACGTATCGGTATTGCCGCTCAGGCACTTGGAATCGCTGAAGGTGCACTTGACAGAACAATCGCATATGTAAAAGAAAGAAAACAGTTCGGACGCACGATTGGCCAGTTCCAGAATACACAGTTCCAGCTTGCAGATATGGCTACAAAGGTAGAGGCTGCAAAGATGATGGTATACAAAGCTGCCATGGCAAAAGCTACACAGAAAGTTTACTCTGTCGAAGCTGCACAGGCTAAGCTTTATGCAGCAGAAGTAGCGATGGAAGTTACTACAAAGGCTGTTCAGTTACATGGTGGATACGGATACATCAGAGAATACGATGTAGAACGTATGATGCGTGACGCAAAGATTACAGAAATCTACGAAGGAACTTCAGAAGTTCAGCGTATGGTTATTTCTGGAAACTTATTGAAATAGGAGGTACGAATCGTGAAGATAGTTGTTTGTATAAAACAGGTACCGGATACAAAAGGCGGAGTTCAGTTTAATCCGGACGGTACACTTAACAGAGCTGCAATGCTTGCAATTATGAACCCGGATGACAAAGCAGGTCTTGAGGCCGCACTTAGATTAAAAGACCAGTATGGAGCAGAAGTAACTGTACTTACAATGGGACTTCCAAAAGCAGCCGATGTGCTTCGTGAAGCACTTGCAATGGGAGCTGATAAGGCAATTCTTGTAACAGACAGAGTACTTGGAGGAGCTGATACATGGGCTACATCAAGCACCATCGCAGCAGCACTCCGTAAACTCGATTATGACCTGATCATCACAGGACGTCAGGCAATCGATGGTGATACAGCACAGGTTGGACCGCAGATTTCCGAACATCTGGACATCCCGGTAATCTCTTATGCACAGGATATCAAAGTAGAAGGCGACAGCGTGATCGTACAGCGTCAGTTCGAAGACAGATGTCATGTACTGAAAGCAAAAATGCCTTGCCTTATCACTGCACTTTCAGAATTAAATGAACCACGTTATATGACACCAGGCGGAATCTTCGATGCTTGTGATGCTGAGATCACAACATGGGGAAGAGCTGATCTTACTACACTGGATGATGCAAATATCGGTCTTGCAGGATCACCTACAAAGATTGCGAAAGCATCTGACAAAGTAAGAAAAGGGGCAGGAGAAAAAGTTACTCTTGATCCGGAAGAAGCAGTATCTTACCTGATGGGAAAATTAACAGAGAAACATATCATTTAATAAGAAGGAAAAGTGGTGAATATCATGAACTTAGAAGAATATAAGGGAGTATATGTCTTTGCTGAACAGGTAGACAACAAACTGAGCGGAATCGCATTTGAACTTCTTGGAAAAGCAAAAGACCTTGCAGCAGACTTAAATGCAGAAGTAGCAGCCGTTCTGATCGGTTCTGACGTAAAAGGACTTGCAGATGAGCTTGCAGCATACGGAGCAGATAAAGTAATCGTAGTAGATGATCCGGAACTGAAAGAATATAGAACAGAGCCATACGCACATGCACTGGCATCTGTTATCGAAAAATATAAACCGGAGATCATGTTAGTCGGCGCAACTGCAATCGGACGTGATCTTGGTCCTAGAGTATCCGCAAGAGTACAGACAGGTCTTACAGCAGACTGTACACAGCTTGAGATCGGTGATTTCCCGATCAACCCGGTAGCAGGAAAAGAGCAGAAGCACAATCAGCTTCTTATGACTCGTCCGGCATTTGGTGGAAACACGATCGCTACCATCGCCTGCCCGGATAACCGCCCGCAGATGGCAACCGTTCGTCCTGGTGTTATGCAGAAGATCGCTAAGATCGAAGGTGCAAAGGCAAATGTAGAAGAGTTTAATCCAGGATTTACACCGGATAATAAATACGTTGAGATTATGGAAGTTGTCAAATCTGTATCTGAGACGGTTGATATCATGGATGCCAAGATTCTTGTATCCGGTGGACGTGGAGTCGGAAGTGCAGAAAACTTCAAGATCCTGGAAGATCTTGCAGAAGCACTTGGCGGAGAAGTAAGCTGCTCACGTGCAGTTGTAGATAATGGCTGGAAACCAAAAGATCTTCAGGTAGGACAGACAGGAAAGACAGTTCGTCCTCAGGTATATTTTGCAATCGGTATTTCCGGAGCGATCCAGCATGTAGCAGGTATGGAAGAATCTGATCTGATCATTGCAATCAACAAAGATGAGACAGCTCCGATCTTTGATGTAGCTGACTATGGTATCGTTGGAGATCTGAATAAGATCGTACCAGAACTTACCAAACAGATCAAAGAAGCAGTTGCTGCTAAAAAATAAAGAATAACTGGTAAAACAAAGATGGTGCCGCAAAGAAGCGGCACCATTTTTTTGTATACAAATCGAATAGAAGTTAGCCTGCTCTATTTTCGTGCGGAAAGCTTGTGCGTCTGGGGGATATTATGGTATACTTTATAAGATATAGACTTTGTAGTTATAGCTTAAGTAGGAGTGTGAATAAATGGCACAAAGAATTAAAAGCAGACGAAGGAAGGCTGTAAAAAAGCAGGCGGTTCATTATTTTGATTACAGTCTTCTGGCGATTATTATATTTCTGATGTGTTTTGGACTGGTAATGCTATACAGTATCAGTTCCTATGAAGCACGAACGGAATACGGAGATGGGATGTACTTCCTGAAAAGGCAGGGCCTCATCGGACTTGGAAGTATTGTTGTGATGATGTGGGTTTCTCGCCTGGATTATCATATGTTTTCCAAATATGCAGCAATGAGCTACTGGGGATCCATGCTTCTTCTTGCACTTGTTAAATTTACACCACTTGGTATTGAGGTAAATGGTGCACGAAGATGGTTCCGGCTTCCGGCTAACCAGTCATTCCAGCCGGCAGAGATTATGAAGATCGCTGTGATCATATTTATCCCATACCTGATCTGCAGAATGGGGAATAAAGTACACACCCTGAAAGGATCGCTGGGAGTTGTGGAGTGGGGAGGTTTGGCAGCACTGGGAGTTTATGTGCTGACTGATAATCTAAGCTCTGCGATCATTGTAATGGGAATTTCCTGCTGTATCCTTTTTGTCGTACATAAGAAGCAGAAGATTTTTCTGTGGATTGCAGGCGGCGGGCTGGCTGTTTTTGTGGCGGGATCATATATCCTCGGAAGACTTCTTGAGAACAGCACCAGCTTCCGACTCAGACGTATCATTGCCTGGCTGAATCCGGAAAAATATGCGTCAACGATTTCTTTCCAGACGGTACAGGGACTATATGCGATCGGATCAGGTGGCTTTTTCGGGAAAGGACTGGGAAATGGTGTGCAAAAGACGGTAATACCGGAAGTGCAGAACGACATGATCCTGTCAGCAATCTGTGAAGAGCTTGGGGTGTTTGGAGCAATCATTATCCTGGTTTTGTTCGGTCTTTTGATCTACAGACTGCTTTTTATTGCACAGAACGCACCTGATCTGTATGGAGCACTGATTATGACAGGGATTATGTCACATATCGCGATCCAGGTAATTCTCAATGTTATGGTAGTTACGAACATGATGCCGAATACCGGAATTACATTGCCTTTTATCAGTTATGGTGGTACATCCATCCTGTTCCTGATGATAGAAATGGGAATGGCACTTGGAATTTCCAGAAGAATTAAACTGGAAGGGTAAAAAAAGCTTTTTTTTCAAAGAAAAGTGTGATATGATGTTATAAGTGGTAATGAAAACCACGTATAATGGATGCAAATGACACGTTTCGGAGGTTTGGATTATGAGTTATAAAGTGATTGTGGACAGCTGTGGAGAATTGACAGCAGAGATGAAAGCTTCAGGTCGGTTTGAGACAGCATCACTGGGACTGGAGGTTGGAGATTGTCATATAATTGATGATGAATCTTTCAATCAGGCTGAATTTTTGAAGAACGTAGCTGAATGCCCGACATGTCCAAAGTCAAGTTGTCCGTCTCCGGAGACGTTTATGGAAGGATATCACTGTGATGCGGAGCATGTATACGCTGTTACGTTGTCTTCTGAACTGAGCGGTTCTTATAACAGTGCCGTACTGGGCAAGAATTTATATGAAGAAGAATATGGTGAGAAAGATATTTATGTGTTCAACTCAAAATCTGCATCAGTAGGACAGACGCTCATCGGGATGAAGATTGCGCAGTGTGAAGAGCGGGGCATGACATTTAAGGAAGTGGTAGCTGCTGTAGAAGCATATATTGAAGAGCAGCACACATATTTTGTTCTTGAGACGCTTGAGACTCTTCGTAAGAATGGAAGACTTACAGGATTAAAAGCAATTGCGGCAACAGTATTGAATATTAAGCCGGTGATGGGGGCTACTCCGAAGGGAGAGATTTGTCAGTTGGGTCAGGCGCGCGGAATTAAAAAAGCACTTAAGAATATGGTGGATTGTGTGATTGCAGATTTGAAAGATCCGGAGAGCAAGGTACTTGCAATTTCGCATTGTAACTGCCCGCAGAGAGCACAGGATGTGAAGAAGATGTTGGAAGAACGTGTGAAATTAAAAGACATTATCATTCTGGATACCAGAGGTGTCAGTAGCATGTATGCGAATGATGGCGGAGTAATTATTGCAGTATAGCTTGTATCAATCGTAAAAGTGTGATAAAATATACTGGTTAGATGATTGCGAAGGAGATTTGCAGATATGAGTCAGAAAAAAGTAGATTATTATAAACAGGCAAAAGCGAACAGAAAGCGTGAAGAAAAAAAGAAAAACTTGCGAAAAGCTTTTGATTATACGATCCTTGGGCTGATTGCACTTGCAATCGTTGTCTGGATTGGATGGTCCGCTTATGATATGTATGAATCAAAGCAGCCAAGAGCAGTAGCAGAAGTTGATTATTCTGCTGTAAGTGATTATGTCCAGTCACTTAACACTGCTGAGTAGATGAAAAGAAGAAAGTGGAGAGATGGTTCCATTGTGGAACGGTTTCTCCACTTTTTTTATGCACTGTGTGGAGAATGGAGTATAAAACGCTCCACTTTTCACCACAAAATGAATGAAAAATGGAAAAAAATATGATTTATCGGACTTTTTTCAGAATGGATAAATTCGAAAAAGTGCTTGAAAAGGGCGGAAAAGTGGGGTACAATGGATACAAGTGGTAGAAAGTGGAGTGAAGTGGAGCAAAGTGGCATGGAAAGTGGCAGACCACTTTGAAAGAAGGTGATCCTATGTTGACTGGAGAATTTAATCATAGTATTGATTCAAAAGGCAGGCTGATTATTCCTTCCAAATTACGAGAGAGTCTGGGAGAACATTTCGTAATTACGAAAGGGATGGACGGCTGCTTATTTCTGTATCCGGACAACGAATGGAAAGCCTTTGAAGAGAAGCTTAGAACTTTACCGCTTACAAACAAAAAAGCCAGAGACTTTAAGCGTTTCTTTCTTGGAAGTGCTACGGAAGGAGAACTTGACAAACAAGGGAGAGTTTTGATATCTTCTTCTCTTCGCGCTTATGCAGATCTTGAAAAAGAGGTTGTTCTAGCAGGTGTGCTGGACAAGGTCGAGATCTGGAGTAAAGAGGCGTGGGAAGCGCGTACAGCTGATGTTGAGGAAAATATCGAGGACATTGCAAGTGACATGGAAGATTTGGGACTTAGCATCTAAATAGATCTTTTAATTAGGAGGACACCATGGCATTTAAGCATAAATCAGTATTACTGGATGAGACAATCGAAGGACTGAACATCAAGCCGGACGGTATTTATGTTGATGGCACACTTGGAGGAGGCGGACATGCATACGAAGTATGTCGGCGTTTAAACAACAAGGGGAGTTTTATAGGAATAGACCAGGATGCGGCGGCGATTGAAGCGGCAGGCACCCGATTAAGCGACTTCGGGGAGAGAGTTACAATAATCAGGAGCAATTATTGTGATATGAAGTCGAGGCTCCATGAGAAAGGGATTGACAAGGTCGATGGAATCGTACTCGATCTGGGCGTATCATCTTATCAGTTAGATACGGCAGATCGTGGTTTTTCCTATCGCGTAGATGCGCCTTTGGATATGAGGATGGACACACGCCAGACTTTATCTGCAAAGGAGATTGTCAATGGCTACAGTGAGATGGACCTTTTTCGGATCATTCGCGACTATGGTGAGGACAAATTTGCGAAGAATATAGCAAAACATATTGTTATGGCAAGAGAGAAAGGTCCTATTGAAACAACCGGGCAGCTGGCAGAGATTATCAGACAGTCTATACCGATGAAGTTTCAGAAGATGTCGGGGCATCCGGCAAAAAGAACCTTTCAGGCAATCCGGATTGAATGTAACCGGGAACTGGAGGTGCTCAGGGATTCACTTGACGATATGATCGATATTTTAAATCCGGGAGGAAGGATATGCATCATCACGTTCCATTCCCTGGAGGACAGAATTGTCAAAGGAATTTTTAAAAAGAATGAGAATCCATGCACGTGTCCGAGTACTTTCCCGGTATGTGTGTGTGGAAAAGTTTCCAAAGGAAAAGTCATTACGAAAAAACCGATTCTTCCAAGTGAAGAAGAGATGGAAGTGAACAGTCGTTCTAAGAGTGCGAAGCTGCGTATCTTTGAGCGCGTATAGAATTTGAAAGGGTGGTGCTGTATGGCAAAATACAGTCATAGAATACAGGCAGACAGACGTACAGTAACAAGCCGAGGAATGTACATATACGGAAATACAGTTCGCCAGGCAGAAGTCATGCCACAGCGACAAGAGGAACCAAGAAAAGAACATAAAAAGAAAAAACTGGACAGACAGATTTTGAAAAATCGAAGAAAAGCAATGCGGATGAATCCTGCATATGTGATGTTTCTTTCAATTGCAGCAGTGGCAGCACTTGTAGTCTGTGTATGGTATCTGCAGGTACGTGCAGAGCTTACAAGCCGGACAGAGCATATTACCGAGCTGCAGCAGGAACTGGCAGATGCAAAAGAAGAGAATACAACTAGATATAACGTAGTAATGGATTCTGTGAATCTGGAAGAAGTAAGAGACCGTGCAATCAATGATCTGGGTATGGGATATGCGACTTCGGATCAGATTATTGAATATCAGAACCCGGTTAATGATTATGTAAAACAGTACGAAAGTATTCCGAAAAGCGGAGTGCTTGGACAGACAACAGATAAATAGGTTTATGAACAAAGGTGAATAACATGTCAAAAAGAAGAAAAAGAAAGCCTTCCGTTCTGAGGCATAAATTCACGGTTGGAATGCAGAAAAAGCTGGTAATGCTCTTTATAGCGATATTACTGGCTTTTGTTATTCTTGTCGGAAGAATTACCTATATCAATGCCTCGTCAGGAGAAGATTATACCAAGACAGTACTGGATCAGCAGCAGTATATGAGTCGGTCGATTCCGTTCAAGCGTGGAGATATTGTAGACACAAACGGCACAAAGCTTGCGACAAGTGAGCGTGTATACAATGTGATTCTGGATGCAAAGGTCTTACTTTCAGACGAGACAAAAAAAGCTGAAAACATAGCAGCTACGAAAAAAGCGCTGAAAAGTTATTTTCAGATCAAGGCATCGGCAGTGGATGCAATTATCGCGGACAGTCCGGACAGTCGGTACAATATTCTGAAAAAAGGAATTTCCTACGATGATGCGAAGGCATTTGAAGCGGCAGAGAAGAAAAATTCCAAGATCAAAGGAGTCTGGCTGGAAGAGGATTATGTCAGAAAATATCCATATAATACACTTGCCTGCGATGTCCTGGGATTCAGCGTATCGGGGAATGTGGGAGCAAGCGGACTGGAAGCATCCTATAATTCAACGTTGAATGGAACGGATGGACGCAGATATGGTTATCAGAATGAAGATTCGGCAATTGAAAACACGGTGAAAGAGCCGATAAATGGAAATACGATCGTAACAACGATTGATGCGAACCTGCAGTCTATCGTGGAAAAGCATCTGGAAGAGTTTAACCAGGCGCACACAGATGAAGCGCAGGAGGGGATGGGATTTAAAAACGGAGCTGTGATCATGATGAACCCGAATACCGGAGAAGTTCTGGCAATGGCTTCCTCACCTACCTATGATCTGAATAATCCGAGAGATCTATCCAAGTATTATACAGAGGAAGAAATAACCGGAATGAGCAGTGACGATAAGATCGATGCTCTGAATGAACTCTGGAGAAACTTCTGCGTGAGCGATACTTTTGAGCCGGGATCTACGATCAAACCATTTACGGTTGCAACAGGTCTGGAGATTGGTGCACTGAAAGGCGATGAGACCTATTACTGCGGTGGTTCCCTTCAGATCGATGAATGGGAGATTAAATGTATCTCTTATGATAATGGTGGACACGGGCAGCAGAATCTGACACAGGTTATGGAAAATTCATGTAACGTTGCCCTGATGCAGATTGGTCTGGCAATCGGACCGGAAGAATTCTGTAAGTACCAGAGTATTTTTGGATTCGGTCAGTATACGGGAATTGATCTTCCGGGTGAGGCGGTTGGTATTTTGCAGTCACCGGATGGAATGATCAAAACGGATCTTGCAACCAACTCTTTCGGACAGAATTTTAACGTAACTATGCTTCAACTTGCGACAGGATTCTGTTCTCTGATCAATGGTGGCGATTATTATGAACCGCATCTTGTAAAAGCCATTCAGGATGAGAACGGAAATGTGATCCAGACTATTGATCCGGTGTTGGAGAAGAAGACAATTTCTAAAGAAACTTCTGATAAACTGAAAAGTTATATGTACAGTGTTGTTCAGAACGGTAGTGGTAGATATGCACAGGTAGAAGGTTATGATATCGGTGGTAAGACCGGTACAGCGGAAAAATTGCCCCGTGGAGAGAATAAGAATGTGGTATCCTTTATCGGATATGCACCGCAGGAGAATCCGGAAATTATGATTTATGTAGTCATCGATGAACCGAATGCTCCGGATCAGTCAGCGACCAGCAGCCTGATCTCGCAGCTCGCTTCTGATATTATGGCAGAAGCATTTCCGTATTTGAATATTACAAAGGCTCCGGCTGAGTAATTTGGGTATAACCCCGGAAGACAGATCATACAGTAATAGTAAGAATCTGTTTTTCGGGGTTTTTATGCGGAATAAGACTTATAATAAAAAGAAAATGCTGGTAGTATTTTTAAGCGCGCTTCTGATGATTTTTTTTCTGATCGCAAGACTGGTGTATTTGATGATATTTGATGCTGCGTATTATCAACAGAAAGCAAAAACGCTGCACGAAAGAGAGAGGGAGATCAAGGCGGCAAGGGGAGAGATCATTGACAGAAATGGCAAAGTCCTTGCGACCAATAAAGCGGTGTGTACCATATCTGTTATCCATAGTCAGATAACAGATCCGGAGAGAGTGATCCAGGTTCTTGCCGATGAGCTGGGAATAGAGAAAGAAATGATTCGGAAAAGAATCGAAAAAGTTTCTTCCAGGGAAAAAATAAAGACAAATGTGGAGAAAGAGACCGGGGACCGGATTCGTGCATATGAACTGGATGGGGTGAAGGTAGATGAGGATTTTAAACGGTACTATCCGTATGGCAATCTGGCTTCAAAGGTTCTTGGATTTACCGGTGGAGACAATCAGGGAATCATTGGACTGGAAGTAAAGTATGAAAATTATCTGAAAGGTGTGAACGGAATGATTCTGACAACAACTGATGCTAGAGGGATTGAGCTTGCGGATACGATGGAAGACAGAGTAGAACCGGTTTCCGGAGACACTCTGCAGGTAAGCCTGGACTATAATATCCAGGAATATGCACAGCAGGCTGCGGAAAAAGTAATGGAAGAAAAGCAGGCAGATGCAGTTGTGATTTTGATTCTGAATCCAAAAACAGGGGAAATCTATGCCTGCGTCAATGCTCCAGAGTTTGATCTGAATGCCCCGTTTACATTACCGGAGGGAACAGATGCCGCTTTGAATGATGAAGAAAAACAGGCAATGCTGAATCAGATGTGGCGGAACAGGAGTATCAATGATACTTATGAACCAGGATCGATCTTTAAGGTATTTACTGCTTCGGCGGCGTTGGAAGAGGGAGTGGTCAAAGAAGAAGATACTTTTTACTGTCCTGGATACAAGCTTGTGGAAGACCGCCGGATCCGGTGTGCGAGAACGACTGGACATGGATCCGAGACGTTTGTACAGGGGGTGCAGAATTCCTGTAATCCGGTTTTTATTGAAGTAGGGATGCGGCTTGGAACAGAGAATTTTTATAAATATTTTGAAAAATTCGGATTGATGGGGAAGACAGGTGTAGATCTTCCGGGAGAGGCTGCAACGATCATGCACAAGAAGGAAAATGTAGGGCAGGTAGAGCTGGCAACGATGTCGTTTGGACAGTCTTTTCAGGTGACACCGATGCAGATGGCAACAACAGTATGTTCTCTGGTGAATGGGGGAAAAAGGATCACTCCTCATTTTGGCGTCGCCGTTTATGATGCGGAAAGTGGAGAGAAAGAAGAAACGATTTCTTATGGAAAAAGAAAACGGATTCTTTCTAAAGAAACGTCAGAAAAGATGAGAAAGATACTGGAAACGGTTGTGTCCGAGGGAGGAGGAAAAAAAGCACAGATCGAAGGATACCGGATCGGAGGAAAGACAGCGACCAGCCAGACGCTGCCAAGAAGTGCGAACCGTTATATAGGATCTTTTATCGGATTTGCACCTGCAGATGATCCGCAGGTAGCAGCAATGGCAATTATTTACAATCCACAGGGTATCTATTATGGCGGGACGATAGCAGCTCCGGTTGTGCGCGATATTTTCGACAATATTCTTCCCTATCTTGGAATCGAACGGGAAGAAAACCCGTGAAGCAGTTGAAAAAACAGGGCAGATACATTATACTAAAGCGTAGAATCTGTGCCTTTAAGATAAGGGCTGATTTTGAAAACAAAAGAAAGACAGAGGTGTATTATGGATTTTACAATGGTCATACCGGTGCTGATCGCGTTTGTTCTCAGTGTGGCAGCAGGACCGGTGGTAATTCCTGTTTTAAGAAGACTCAAGATGGATCAGACAGAGAGAGAAGACGGGGTGAAGTCGCATCTTAAAAAAGCCGGAACGCCGACGATGGGAGGCGTGATGATCTTGTTTGCGATTGCGGTCACTTCGCTGATCTATGTAAGAGAGTATCCGAAGGTGATTCCGGTACTTTTTGTAACGATTGGATTCGGACTGGTCGGGTTCCTGGATGATTATCTGAAAGTTGTTCTTCACAGATCAGATGGACTGATGCCGATGCAGAAGATGGCACTCCAGATTGTGATTACAGCGATTTTTGCATTTTACATCGTGAAAGTGGCAAAGATACCGCTTACCATGCTGATACCGTTTTCAGGTGGGAAATATCTGGACATCGGTTGGTTTGCCATTCCGGTACTTTTTATTGCAGTGATCGGTACCGTCAATGGTGTGAATTTTACAGATGGACTGGACGGGCTTGCATCCAGTGTAACAGTTCTTGTGGCAACCTTCTTTACAGTTGTTGCGATCGGAACAAAGAGTGGGATCGAACCGATTACCTGTGCAGTGGTAGGTGCGCTGCTGGGATTCTTATTATTCAACGTTTATCCGGCAAGCGTATTTATGGGCGACACCGGATCACTGGCTCTTGGGGGATTTGTTGCTTCGACAGCATACATGCTCCAGATGCCATTATTCATTATCATCGTAGGATTGATCTATCTGGTAGAAGTTTTATCAGTTATGATCCAGGTAACATATTTTAAGAAAACAGGCGGAAAGCGTTTCTTTAAAATGGCGCCGATCCACCATCATTTTGAGCTGTGTGGATGGAGCGAGACACGGGTGGTTGCAGTTTTTTCAATTGTAACTGCAATTCTGTGCCTGGTTGCACTGCTGGCATTATAGGAGGCTTACAAAAATGGATTTACAAGGAAAGAAAGTGTTGGTATTCGGTGCGGGGATCAGTGGGATCGGATCCTGCGGATTGCTGGAAAAAGAAGGGGCAGAGGTAATTCTGTATGATGGAAATGATAAAAAAGATGCCGAGGCAATGAAAGCACAGCTTGGTGAGGGAAGCAAAGTCCGCGTTGTTCTCGGAGCTTTTCCGGAAGAGGAGATGGAAAGTCTTGATCTGGTTGTAATGAGTCCGGGGGTGCCGACTGATCTGCCGGTTGTTCTGGCTATGAAAGAAAAAGGAATTCCTGTCTGGGGCGAGATTGAGCTCGCCTATGTATGCGGAAAAGGAGATGTGCTTGGAATTACCGGAACCAATGGGAAAACGACAACAACCTCTCTTTTAGGCGAGATTATGAAAAATGCCCGTGACAGCGTTTTTGTTGTGGGAAATATCGGTACACCATATACGAATGCCGCAGCAGATACCAGAGAAGATTCTGTGATCGTGGCAGAGCTCTCAAGCTTCCAGCTGGAGAGTATTCATACCTTCCATCCAAAGGTAAGTGCAGTTCTTAATATCACACCGGATCATCTGAACCGCCATCATACGATGGAAGCATATATTCGTGCAAAGATGAATATTGCGAAGAATCAGACACCAGAAGATATCTGCGTTCTCAATTATGAAGATGAAGAGACAAGAAAGATGGCAGATGAATTTCAGGCGAGTGTTCTATTTTTCAGCAGTAAGCATAAACTGGAACAGGGCATTTATCTTGACGGAGAAGACATTGTATACAAACCGGAAAAGGAGAAAGAAGGAACGGTCATCTGTAAGACCGGCGAATTACAGATCCTTGGCGTCCACAATTATGAGAATGTTATGGCAGCGGTTGCAATGGCAGCAGCTTACGGTGTAGATCTGGATGTGATCCGTAAGTCTGTACTTGCATTTAAGGGGGTTGAGCATCGTATTGAATATGTGGCAGAGAAGAACGGGGTTGTCTATTACAATGACTCTAAAGGAACGAATCCGGATGCGGCGATCAAGGGAATCCAGGCAATGAACCGCCCGACGATCCTGATCGGTGGTGGATATGATAAACAGTCCGATTTCCATGAATGGATCCAGAGCTTTGATGGAAAAGTCCGCTATCTGGTACTGATCGGTGCTACAAAAGAGCAGATTCAGAAAGAAGCAGCAGAGTGCGGATTTCATGACTGTATTTTAAAAGATACTTTCGAAGAAGCACTCGATACCTGTGTGGAGCTTGCAAGACCCGGAGATGCAGTTCTGCTGTCACCGGCATGTGCAAGCTGGGGAATGTTCCCGAACTATGAAGTGCGTGGGGAAGAATTCAAAAAATACGTGAATGCATTATAAAAGAAATAAAATAATTTCATATAATCTGTATCAAAGGGCGTGAAACAAAGTGGAGGAAAAAGGGAAAAAGGGGCGTATGGATTACACGCTTCTGTTGATTGTTGTTCTCCTGGTTGTGATCGGACTGGTGATCTTATACAGTACCAGTGCATATAACGGACAGGTGAAATTTCATGATTCCTTTTACTATCTGAAAAAGCAGGCGTTTGCGACGGTGCTTGGAATTGTACTGATGCTGTTCGTGGCAGGGATGGATTACCACATCTGGCAGAGACTGGCAGTATTTGGTTATCTGGCAGCAGTTGCACTTTCGGTTGCGGTCATGTTGTTTGGCAGAGAAATTAACGGGTCCAAAAGATGGTTAGCTTTGGGCCCGTTTTCTTTTCAGCCATCAGAATTTGCGAAAGTTGCACTGATTCTTTTTCTGGCGGATCTTGTGACGAAGAACGTAAAAACAATCGGAAAAATGTGGACACTTTGCAGGATCATGTTCTGGATCCTTCCAATCGTGGGACTTGTGGGAGCGAGTAATTTAAGCACGGCGATCATTATTCTGGGAATCGGTGTGATCCTGATCTTTGTGGCAAGCCCGAAGTATGCGCAATTTGCCTTGATGGGAATCGCAGGCGCCTGCTTTATGGGGATTTTTCTTGCCCTTGAAAGCTATCGGCTGGAACGGCTTGCTATCTGGAGAAATCCGGAAAAATATGAAAAGGGTTATCAGACCCTGCAGGGGCTTTACGCGATTGGATCCGGAGGAGTATTCGGAGTCGGGATCGGAAACAGTGTACAGAAGCTGGGATTTGTACCTGAGGCACAGAATGATATGATCTTTTCAATTATTTGTGAAGAGCTTGGACTCGCGGGTGCTGGGATTATCGTTTTTCTGTTTCTGCTTCTGATCTGGCGCTTTTTCCTGATCGCATCCGGAAGCAGGGATCTTTTTGGTGCGCTGATCGCGACCGGAGCGATGGCACATATGATGATTCAGGTTATTTTAAATATTGCAGTTGTGACGAACACAATTCCGAATACGGGGATTACACTTCCTTTTATCAGTTATGGAGGAACATCGGTGATGTTTCTTTTAATTGAAATGGGACTTGTGCTAAGTGTGTCACAAGTGGTAGACTAAACAGGAGATATACAAATGACGGAAGGAGGAAGATGCCTGATGGGATGATACAGAAAGAAAGGAAAAAGAGAATCATAAAGCAGGCTGCCATGAAAGCCATTCTGGTCATTATTTTGGTTTGCATAGCTATGATTACGTTTCTTTTACTCTTTCAAGTGCGGAAAATCGAAGTATCAGGAAATCAGTATCTTAGCAGACAGGAGATTGCAGACTGGGTGCAGGATGATAATTGGTCTTCCAATTCTCTGTATGTGATGATCAGGAACCATCTGATGAATCACGAGCTGCTTCCGGCAATGGAAGAGGCAAATGTGACGATGAAGAATCCGTGGACTGTGAAGGTGACGACCAAAGAGAAGCGTGTGGCCGGTTATATCGTGTCAGGTGATGAATGTATTTATTTTGACAAGGATGGTATCGTACTTGCAAAGACAAAGGAGCTGTGGGATGGAATCCCGTGCATTGAAGGGCTGGAAGTAAAGAAAGTACAGCTTTACAAAGCACTTCCGATCAGCAAGGCGAACAAAAAAGCATTTGGGAACCTTCTGGATATGACGATGACACTGAAAAAATGTGATCTCGCGCCGGATAAGATTGTTTGTTCCGGTTCAGATCTGTATCTTTTTTTTGGAAACAAATGTGTCAATGTCGGGCATACGAATCTGGAAGAACGGATCATGCAGATATCGCCGATCCTTGAGAAGCTGGGAGATCAGGGAGGAACCCTGTATCTGGAAAATTTTAACACAGATAATATTACAATTACCTTCGAAAAAGATGTGATTCCGGATCTTGGAACATAATCTGTGTCAAGTGAATAAAAAAATAGGAAAATATACAAAATTCTATTGATATTTTTCGGAAAAAAATATATTATAGTCTTATGTATAACTAAGCGCATATTGACATTTAGGGTGTATAATATAATAAGGTGACGAAGGAGGAGAAACTCTTGTTAGAAATTAAAACAAATGAATCAGAAGCAGCAGCTAAAATAATTGTAGTCGGTGTAGGTGGCGGCGGAAACAATGCAGTCAACCGCATGATCGATGAACAGATTGCAGGTGTTGAATTTATCGCAATCAATACAGATAAACAGGCTCTTCAGTTATGTAAAGCTCCGACTCTTATGCAGATCGGAGACAAGCTTACAAAGGGTCTTGGTGCAGGGGCTAAACCGGAGATCGGTGAAAAAGCAGCTGAGGAAAGTGCCGAAGAGATCCAGTCAGCACTCAAGGGAGCTGATATGGTATTTGTTACCTGTGGTATGGGTGGCGGAACAGGAACAGGAGCAACTCCTGTTGTTGCGCGTATTGCCAAAGAGCAGGGAGCACTTACTGTTGGCGTTGTAACCAAGCCTTTCAAATTCGAATCCAAGACAAGAATGAACAACGCTCTTGCCGGAATCGAAAAATTAAAAGAAAATGTAGATACACTTATCGTTATTCCGAATGATAAGCTTCTTGAAATTGTAGACAGAAGAACAACTATGCCGGAAGCACTTAAGAAAGCTGATGAAGTTCTTCAGCAGGGTATCCAGGGTATCACAGACCTGATCAATGTACCTTCACTGATCAACCTTGACTTTGCCGATGTACAGACAGTTATGACTGATAAAGGAATTGCTCATATCGGTATCGGACAGGGCAAAGGTGATGACAAGGCTCTTGAAGCAGTTAAGCAGGCAGTTGCCAGCCCTCTGCTTGAGACAACCATCGCAGGTGCATCTCACGTTATCATCAACATTTCAGGTGACATCACACTTATGGATGCGAGTGATGCAGCAGAATATGTACAGGATCTTGCAGGTGAAGATGCAAACATCATCTTCGGTGCAATGTATGATGATTCCAAGTCAGATGAAGCAACTATCACAGTTATCGCAACAGGTCTTCACAATGTAGGTGGAACACAGAGCAAGCTTCAGTCAAGACTGGAACATAAAGCAGCTATGATGAACGGTGGGTCTGGAATGGGAGCAAGCAATATTTCACGTCCACAGTTTAATCCGGGAGAATACAGCAATGTAGAAAGACCGGTATACGGAGGCAGACCGGTACAGCAGCAGACTACACAGGTACCGCCGCTTCAGAGTGCAAGAACTCCACAGAGCAAGGTGAAAGAGCAGTCTATCAAGATTCCGGATTTCTTCAAGAAATAAGAATGAAATAACAGGGAAGCAGTAAGAAATTACTGTTTCCCTGTTTTTCATAGTTTACTGTTCATAGCGTACCATTTCGCGTCGCAGTCTCTGCATAATTTTCTTTTCAAGTCTTGATATGTAAGACTGGGAGATTCCAAGAAGATCGGCCACTTCTTTCTGCGTTTTTTCTTCCCCGTCGGGGGTTCCAAGTCCGAATCGCATCTGCACGATTACCCGTTCCCTGTTTGAAAGCCGTCCGATGGCTTTCCCAAGAAGTTTGTGTTCTGCTTCGGTTTCCATATCACGATAAATAGTATCTTCTTCAGTTCCAAGAATATCGGAGAGAAGAAGCTCATTTCCATCCCAGTCAACATTGAGCGGTTCATCGATGGAGACCTCCAGTTTGGTCTTGTTATTCCGGCGCAGATACATGAGGATCTCATTTTCAATACAACGGGAGGCATAGGTGGCAAGTTTGATATTTTTCTCTGGATTGAAGGTATTGATTGCTTTGATCAGTCCAATCGTGCCGATGGAGATCAGGTCTTCTACGCCTACACCGGTATTATCAAATTTTTTCGCTATATATACAACCAGACGCAGGTTATGTTCAATAAGAAGCTTTTTTCCTTCTTCATCCTGCCCGCCTCCGAGAAGGGAAATGGCATGACCTTCTTCTTCACTGCTAAGTGGGAGCGGCAGGATATCGGTCCCTCCTATGTAATGGATTTCCTGCTTTTCCGGGAAGAAAACACTGCGGAAAGAGGGAATCATTTTCAATTTAAAACAATCTGAAACAGCAACTTTTATCATCATTATAATCCTCCTAACAATCTTCAGGATGCAATAGCATTTCATATTTTCCGTTTCCAAAATTCTTCTGTTCGGAAATACCGATCAGTGGAGATTGGATCAAAAATTCAGATTCTCCTGTTATTCTCATCTTCTTGACAGAAAAAACGGGAAGAATACTGGTCGTCTTCTGTATAGTCCGGTACGGGATGTACCGGAGTCTTCCAGGTGAGATTTGGGAAGAAATCTTCTGACAGGCGTCTTTGCTGATAATGTGAACCGGCTTTCCGGTCAGTGGATCAGAAAGATGATTACCACTGTCCAGAAAGGCTTTCAGATGAAAATCTTTTCCATTTACAGTTAAAATCACATCAAAACTATGATCTTGTGATTTCCATAGTTTCTTTAGAAACAAAAGTCCATGATATAAAAGAAAAAAACCACAGATGCCAAGGGTGAAAAGAAAAGATATGATCCGGAAAAATTTTCCAAAATAAAGACGGAGCCAACTCATGATACCTCCAAGAAGAAAGCTTGCAAGATAGAGCAGAATCCATGCTTTGAAAAAAACGGGAAATGTCCGGATTTTCAATCCGATCACTGTCATACAGGAATTTACCAGGAAAAACAGCAGGATATAGCGGGTCCATACCGGGCATGGAAAAAATAAAATGGCACAGGTCAGTAGTGAACCGGTAAAGGAACCGGCAAGAAGACTTCCATAAGTGGCAGAACATGGAAATACTTTTTTTACTGCCAGAAGAATCAGAAAATCCATCATCATATTTTCCAGAAACAATACATCCAGATATACTTCATACTGCATAGTCTTATCCTTCTTTCTCTTTAGCTGCTAAATAGATTTGGTACTTAAGCATGCTTTATTATAGAAAAGATGTGTTTCGGATTTTGTCAGAAGATGGAAAAAACAGAATAATTTTATTCGACATGCTGAAATGCTGGATTTTTTTAAAGAATTGTCGAAAAAGACAGGAAAAGACCGGCGTTCCATGTCGGAAGCCGGTCTCTGGAAAGATAAGATCGGTATTTATCTGTCGTCACGATCCCATTTGTCAGCAAGATTCTGGATCTGTGACTCGAATTTTGCAAGATCTTTGTTTGCAAGACCTTCATTTTTAAGCACAACATCCATGAGGTGTTTGGCTGCCGCAACCACGCGGTTGAATGCAGTAAGAGCACGTGCTTTGGCCGGCTTTTCAACTGCTTTTTTCGGAAGCCTGATACCTTCAGAAAGGATGGTATCGGTTGCGAGATCAACACAGCCTCCGGAGTATGGTGCAAATGCCGGAATGCCGAAACGGTCTGTGATGGTAGCAGCGAAAGAATCTGTAACCGTATCCTCTCCATGTACAACAAAGATGTGGGATGGTTTTTCTTTGAATCCATCAATCCAGTTCAGAAGACCATTCATATCGGCATGTCCGCTGATCCCTGCAAGGACTTCAATACGGGCATTAACCTCTACATTTTCGCCAAAGAGCCGGACTGATTCCGGTTTGCTTTCGACAAGCTTGCGGCCAAGAGTGCCAACTGCCTGATAGCCTACGAAGAGGATCGTGCATTCTTTTCTCCAGAGGTTGTGTTTCAGATGATGGCGGATACGGCCGGCTTCACACATTCCGGAAGCAGAGATGATTACTTTTGGTTTGTCATTGAAGTTGATCATTTTAGATTCTTCACTGGTGATCGTGGTTTTCAGTCCCTGGAAAAGAAGAGGGTTGATTCCTTTACTTATCAGAGCCATTGCATCCTCATCAAAGCAGGACTGTACATTTTTCTGGAAAACGTTGGTTGCTTCGATCGCCAGAGGACTGTCTACATAAACCTCAAAATTCTGATATTCCGGCAAAAGATTATTTTCTTTGATCTCACGGATAAAGTATAAAAGCTCCTGGGTTCTTCCTACTGCGAAAGATGGAATGACTACATTTCCACCTTTGGCAAAGGTTTCGCGCAGGACTCTGGTAAGATCCTTAATATAATCCGGTTTTACAGTAGAATGGACCCGGTTTCCGTAGGTGGATTCGATGACAAGATAATCGGCTGCATCCACATGCTGCGGATCTTTGATGATCGGCTGGTCAATATTTCCGACATCTCCGGAAAATACGATTTTTTTGCTTACACCGTCTTCTGTGATCCAGACTTCAATGCAGGAAGAACCAAGCAGATGACCGACATCTGTGAAGCGGAGTTCGATTCCTTCACAGAGCTGGATCGTCTGGTTATAATCGATCGGCGCAAGAAGTGCAACTGCATTCATGGCGTCCTGTACAGTATAAAGTGGTTCGTAAAGCGGAGCACCGGAACGAAGTGCCTTCCGGTTTCGCCATTCTGCTTCGGATTCCTGGATATGTGCACTGTCACGGAGCATAATGCTGCACAGATCAGAGGTGGCGAATGTACAGATGATTTCTCCTTTAAAACCATTTTTTACAAGCAGAGGAATCTTGCCGGAATGGTCAATGTGTGCATGCGTTAAGAGGATATAGTCGATCATGGAAGGATTGATCGGGATTTCCTGATTCTCATACAGATCAGGTCCTTGTTCCAGTCCACAGTCTATTAGAATATGTTTTCCGCATGCTTCAAGATAATGGCAGCTTCCAGTTACTTCATGGGCGGCACCGATAAAAGTAAGTTTCATATACTCAACCCCTTTGCGTAAAAATTATTTTAGTATATTATACTATAATTTAAAGAAAAATGATAGAAAATCAGACAATATTACTAAGATGTATATTCTTTCAGAAGAGTATGGGAAAAGTCAAGGAGCGATATTTTTAATATTTTAGTGGGAATCGAATAAATAAAAACAGTTTTGAGAAAAATTTATACCAGTAAAGATTTGGAGGTTTATTGAGATGGTACTTAATAAAGTAGAAATCTGTGGTGTAAATACAGCAAAGCTTCCCCTGCTTAGCGACGGGGAAAAAGAGGTGCTTTTTGAGAAGATCAAAGCGGGGGATGAGGAGGCAAAAGAACAGTATATCAAAGGAAATCTGCGTCTGGTACTCAGTGTGATCAAACGCTTTTCGGGAAGCAGTGAAAATCCGGATGATCTGTTTCAGATCGGGTGCATCGGACTGATCAAGGCAATCAATAATTTCAATCCGGAGCTGGAAGTAAAATTTTCAACTTATGCGGTACCGACGAATATAGGAAGTAGAAATAACCGGAATTGACCGAGAATCTATCAAAAAACAGTGGAAAATGCGAAAAAAACGCACTTTCCTTTATTTTTTGCTTGACTATTGGTAACCAATATGCTATAATAAAGACAGTTAAGAGAGGAACACAAAACAGGAGGTAGAAAAAGATGATGAAAGTTGAAATGTTTAATGGGAAAGAGTTAGAGGTTGGAGAAGAAATTAGATTCGCGGACTTATGGCAGACAGAAGGCGGAGACGCAGAGGAACTTCTTGAAAGCGAATGCGTACAAGTTGCAAACGGCGAATATGATGAACCGATCATTGCTGATTTCGAAATCGTAAAAGCAGACGAAGAAAACGCGATTAACACACTTGTAAAAATCACAGACATAAGATAGTAAAGGAGAAAAAAATGACAGTAACAAGAACATGGAAAGTATACGGAGCAGAGGGGCACAGACAGAGAGAAAGCTTTTGTGGTTCTCAGAAATATGATTTTTCAGAAAATGGAAAGGTCAGGATTCTGGAGATTCTCAATTCTGATCAGACCGGAACAAACGACTATTCGATTGTGCGGATCACAAGACAAACAGCGGAAGAGTGCCAGGAAGAGCTTGACGGTCAGCTGTCAGACGGAATTTTTGAAAATTCAAGATTCGGTAAAATTGAAGAAATCATTTAAGGAGTTGCGAAATGCTAGAAGTAGAAAGAAACATCATATTCAATAAAGCCGGTGGAAATGCCGGAAAAACTTCATACAGTTACAAATTATCGCTTCCGGCTGATGCTATCGAAGCATTAGGAGCCACACCGGAAGACAGGGGCGTGATAATGAGGATAGAAGAGGGGAAAATAATTATAGAAAAAGCATAAAAATGATTGACTATTGGTAACCAATATGCTATAATAAAGACAGTTAAGAAAGGAACACATTACAGGAGGTAAGAAAGATGAATGATACAGTAAAGAGAGCATACGAATTAAACAAAGAGGAAGCAGATTTTGAAATGGGTTATATCCCGGACGTAGAAGTTGGCGAAACTGTAGAAATTAATGACATTTGGGACGGAAACGGCGAAAATCCGACAGAAAGAGAGGATTACTCAATCAGCTACAAAGTAACTGATGATGATTGGATCAATTATTGCTTCGAAATTGTGGAAAAGAAAGAAAACGAGCTTGATACACTGGTAAGAGTTACAGAAATCGAAATGCTGTAGGAGGAAAGTATGAATCTTGCTATGGAATATATCGGACTGGAGAATTTAGAAGATCTGGCACTGGAATATCATAGACCGGCGCCAGCTATTTATATTTATGTCGGTCTGGATGGAGATATAAAAAGCGTTGTAAAAAATGCAGACAGGATAGAATTCAACAGTAAATACAAGCTTATGGATTATTATTCAGGCCTTGTATCTATGCAGAAACCTATAAAAAGTAAATTGATTCTAAGTAATAACTGGTGTACATTCTGGTGCAGAAATGTGGAAAAATTAAAGGATTCGGATATTGGCGAATACTTTGAAGTTGCCGGACTTCCAGAGAAATATTCTTGGTATGCAGACTTTATAAAAAATAGTATTAGGACGGTAGAAAAGAAAAATGCAGAAGTCGTAAAGTTTTTCTTGATGGAATCGGCGAAACTGTACCGGGAATTAGGTCTTAAAAACTGGATGGAGAAATCAAACAGTAAAACGGGAATTCCGAAGAGATACAAAGGTTTGGGATATCCGCTTGGATGCTCGAATAATTCAAAAAAGCCTTATATATTTAGTCCGATACATCTTGTCACAGATGAAAAAGCGTTACAAGTCAAATTATTTTATGATATTCTAAAAGGGTTAAGACGTAGAGGATATGGTATATTATACGTTTCTGAAAGCAAATTTATACCGCTAAAACGTGGGCAACTTCCAGAATGTGAGATTATCGGTGGTAAAGTAATAGCATTCGAGATGGACAACGGAAACGCATATATAACGCACATAGATTCCGTGGTACATTATACGCCGTGGATTTAAATAGCAGCTTGACAAATCGGAAAAAAATGATAAAATAAAATTGTATTTTCAAAACAGTAACAAAAGTTGTTTGAAAATGTATTTATGTTTTATATTATAAACAGTAACATAAGATGTAAAAAAGGTAAAAGCGGTCATTTATGACTGCTTTTTTATTTACAAAAAAATATGTGAGTACTACTTTTATACACCTTTCACGGTAAAATATATAAAAAGACCGTGGGAGGTGTATTTTTTGTACCGTGATTGGTATACCAGATGACAACCATGTGGTAGACATGTGGGATACCCAGGTAAGGTTAGGTAAGGATAGTATAAAAACAATATGGGGGAAAAAATAGGCTGGTGATTATATGGCTAAATTAAATGGCATAGCAAGAAAGTTACAGAAAGCAATATTACAAAAAGGTCTGGTTATCCGCATGGGAACAAGCCAGTTCTATTCCGTAGAACAGAAAAGACTCATTACCGTATACATATTGTCCACAAGGATAATGGAACGGAAGAAGAATGGGGGATGGAAAGATACGGATCTGGAAATCTTACGGACTGCATCGTTATTAGAGATTGTGAATTGTTTAAATGATATATGGAAAGCGGTAAAGGGAGATGAATAAAATGAAAGAGGGCTGTGGATAAGTGGCAAGAGATAAGCTTACACCGAAGCAGAAAGCGTTCTGTGACGAATACTTGATATGTGGGAACGCTTCCGAAGCTGCAAGGAAAGCAGGATATAGCGAAAAGTCAGCTGGGTTTATTGCTGGCGAAAACTTAAAAAAACCAGTAATTGCGGAGTATATAGCCAAGCGACAGAAAGAAATCGAGGATGCAAGAATCGCAGACGTGGCAGAGGTTATGCAATTTCTGACATCTGTCATGCGTGGAGAGGTAAAGGACCAGTTCGACCTGGATGCACCACTTTCGGAACGAACAAACGCAGCGAAAGAGATCCTGAAGCGAAACATGGACAACCGCCGGATGGATATTGAGCTTACAAAGCTAGAAGCAGCATACAAGGACAACACAGCGGAAGAAGTGCATGATAACTTCATGGATGCTCTGAACGCTACAGCTTGCGAGGTGTGGACGGATGACGAATAGCATAGATCAGCGTATAGAGAATGTACGCAAGGGCATTATGAAACGTGCATCTGCCATGAAAGAAAAGGTTAAGAAGCAAGGGTTTGCTTTTAAACCGTTCTCTGTTAAGCAAAAGCAAGTCCTGACATGGTGGTGCCCGAACAGTCCAGTCAAGGACAAGGACGGAATTATTGCGGACGGGGCGATCAGAAGCGGAAAGACATTGTGCATGTCATTGTCTTATGTCCTGTGGGCAATGGAATCATTCAATCAACAGAATTTTGGTATGGCCGGAAAGACGATAGGTTCCTTCCGGCGAAATGTATTATTCTGGGTGAAAATGATGCTTGTGAGCCGTGGATATTCGGTAGTAGACCACAGATCGGACAACTTGATCGTGGTAAGCAAGGGAACGACAACCAATTACTTCTACATATTTGGTGGCAAAGACGAGCGATCACAGGATCTGATACAGGGAATAACGCTTGCCGGGATGTTCTTCGATGAAGTTGCGCTGATGCCAGAATCGTTCGTGAATCAGGCGACAGGACGATGCTCTGTGACAGGATCTAAATTCTGGTTTAACTGTAACCCGGACAACCCTAGACACTGGTTTAAGGTCAATTGGGTGGACAAATGCAAGGAGAAGAATATCATCTATCTCCATTTCACGATGGACGATAACCTTTCACTCTCCGAAAAGATTAAGGAGAGATACCGCAGCATGTATGTAGGCGTGTTCTTTAAACGCTATATCTTAGGATTATGGTGCGTTGCAGAAGGACTTGTCTACTCCATGTTTTCCGAAGAACGGCACGTGAAGAAAGAACACATGACCGGCGCGCTGACTTATGTCGTATCTGTCGACTACGGAACGGTCAATCCGTTTTCAGCTGGTCTGTGGGCGTTTGACGGATGGCATTCGCAGAGAGAAGCGGAAGTCTACTACAACAGTAGAGAAGTCGGAAAACGTGTGGATGATGAAGAATATTACAAGATGCTGAAAAAGCTGATTGGGAACAGACGTGTCGAATGTATTATTGTCGATCCGTCTGCCGCTTCATTTATCGAGGTCATAAAGAAATACAATGAATACAGTGTAATGGGCGCGAACAATGATGTCCTAGACGGCATCAGGGTAGTAACCACGATGCTGAACAAGGACATGATAAGCGTACATGAGGACTGCCAGGACAACATAAAAGAGTATGGTCTGTACGTGTGGGATGAAGAAAAAGGTGACGATGTTGTTATCAAAGAAAATGACCACAGTATGGATGACACAAGATATTACTGCTACACATTTTTAAGACGTAGATTAAGGTGGAGATATTAAGCATGGGATTTATAGCATGGGCGAGGACGGTGATTGACAGATTGCTAAGAAAAGACGCAAAGGACATTTTTAAAACGGATGTGCAACTTTCGTCCGCAATGGAAAAGGATATAGCGAAATTTTACAACATTACAAGCGGAAATCCTCCGTGGAAAGACAAGGAAGATGAAGTGGACACGATCAACTTTGCCGGATACATTGATGATGTTACCGCCGGACTTGTGACGCTTGATCTTGACATCCAGATTGACGGACAGGGCAGAGCGGAATTACTAAAAAAACAAGCTGACTACGTGCTGAAAGTAATCAGTGACAAGGTATCCGAGGGATTAGGCAATGCCGGTATCATGTTTAAGCCAAATGGTGAGAATATTGATTATGTAGAAGCTGGAAACTTCGCACCGACAGCAGCAGACAGCAACGGCGATATAAAAGGCTGTGTGTTCCGTACAACATTAGACCGAAACGGATATAGATATACGCGCTATGAGTGGCAGAGGTACGAGGGCGAATTGTACCGGATCACGAACGTAGCATACAAAAAAAGAATCGGAAGCACTGGCGTAGCAACCGGAATCGGCAGACCGTGTGACCTTGCAGAAGTAGAGGAATGGGCAGAGCTTGAGCCTGATGTATATATTGCCAATGTAAAAAAACCGCTGTTTGCGTTCTTTAAGAACCCGGCACCGAACAGGATCGACCGTGATAGTGCATTAGGCGTTCCAATCTGGTGCAATTGTATAAAGGAGCTGAAAGATCTGGATATTGCATGGAGCAGAAAAGGGACAGAGACAGAGGACAGCAAGCACGTTACTTATCTTCCTTACAGTGCTATCAGGTATGCGAAAGATAACAAAGTAAAGCTTCCACGAACGCTCAAGGGTGTTGAAATGGGCGTAGGTGTGAACGATGAAAACATGATTCATGAACACGTTGCCACCTTATTAACAGAACAGAGAATCAAAGATATCAATTCGATTCTTGCTATGATTTCCACAAAATGCGGATTCTCTCAGGGATTTTTTCAGTTGGATGAAAAAACCGGCATGATGACCGCCACACAGGTAGAAGCGGACGATCAGGAGACGATCCGAACAATCAAGAATATCCGTGACGCTCTGGAGGAATGTATCAAGCAGCTCTTATACGGATGCAATGTCATGGCAGACCTTTACAGTGATACACCGCCGGAACTGTGGGAAAATCTGGAAGAATCAATGGTGTTTAACTTTGGGGACATCACATACAACTACCAAGAGGATGCCGCTAACTGGTGGAAATACAGAATCCAAGGAGATGTTCCGGCATGGATGTATTATGTTAAATTCGAGGGCATGAGCGAGGATGAAGCAAGACAAATGATCGAAGAAGCGAAAAAAGAGAACGAGCCGGAAGAACCGGATCTTTTCAAAAACGAATAGGGGTGATCTTATGGCAGTATCGACAATGAACATTTTCATCATTTGCGTAACGATTGTTATCTTACAACTTATGAGCTGGAGGAAGTAAGATGCTAACACCTGAGTATTTGCAAGATGCTACGGACGGAGCAGAGAGAATCGCTTCACAGATGCACCGGAACATTATGGATAAGATTATATCCAGAATGATGGCACGCATTGGAAGAGGGGAAGATTATCTTCTCACCGCCACGGATAAGTGGCAGATTATGGTTTTACAAGATGCCGGAGAGCTACTAGAAGACATCCAGAAAGAGATTTCCGACAAGACGAAAAAGCAGCTGCCGGAAATCAAGGCAGCTTTCCAAGATGCCGGTATTGAAGCTCTGAAGTGGGATCATGCGGTATATGAAGCAGTCGGTCTAAACCCTCCGCCACTTATGCAGTCTCCGGCACTGATCCGAATTCTTGAAAGAGATTATGCGGCAACAGAGAAAATGTGGCGTAACTTTACAAGGACAACGGCAGAAGAATCACAGCGCATTTTCATTAACGAAATGGACAACGCATACAGAAATGTGGTATCCGGTGCAGTATCGTATACAGAAGCGGTAAGAGATGTTCTTAACAAAGTAACAGAGAATGGTGTTAAAGTAACATATCCGACACAAAGAAAGTTGAGCATAGAAGCAGCCACAATGATGATCGTCCGCACAGGAATTGGACAGGCAGCGGCAGATATTTCCATCAAGCGAATGGAAGAAATGGAATGGGACACAATTCTTGTTTCCGCCCATGTGGGAGCCAGAACGGGTGACGGTGGAATGAATCCAACCAACCATTTGTGGTGGCAAGGCCGTTTCTATTCCAGAACTGGGAAAGACAAGAGATACCAGGATTTTCGTGAAACAACCGGATACGGAACGGGAGAGGGATTGTGTGGATGGAATTGCAGACACTCTTTCGGGGCCGGTGACGGAATCAACAATCCATTCGACATAGACAGCATAAAGAAAGCTGACAACTACAAAGCGGAATCCTTGCAGAAGAGACAGCGGATACTGGAACGCCGGATCAGGAATAGCAAAGGAGATCTGCAAAACATACAGACAGCTATAGACAGTTGCCGAGACGAAAAGCTCAAATTCGAGTTACAGAACAAATACGACAGAAAAGCGGATACACTGGCAAGGCAGAAAAAAGAGTATTCTAAATTCTGCAAAGCGAACGGCATGAAAGAGTATGCAGAACGCTTAAAAGTGGCAAATTGGCATAGATCGGAGTCGGTAAAGGCAATGCAAGGAGCAAAGCGGTATCAGGCAGCTAAAGGAGAATAAATGGAACAGTTAACACAATTTTTGGTGATCTGCAATGCGATCACGGTTATCGGTGGAGCTGTGGCAGTGATATCCACGTGGAAAAAGCACATGGACAGTCCAAGAAAACAGCAAGATAAGAAGATAGAAAATATTGAGGGGAGGATTGGGAATATCGAGGAAAGCATATCGGACATAAACAAAAAGCTCGATAGTGACTATAAATCTATCAGGAACACTAAGGAAGATATGAATTTGCTTATGCGAAGTATGTTCAATCTGATTGAAAACAAGATAACCGGGAATAACATTGAGGGTTTAAAAAAAACACGGGAAGAATTGGTAAATGCAATGACAGACAAGAAAGCGTGATTTATGGTATCATGAAAATATGTTCTTTTACACGTAAAGAAATCGAATACCTAAGAAAAGAATGTAATTTCACGCCCACAGAAATGGAACTCTTTGATCTGCGGAGCATGGACGTACCTCTGGAATTGTGCGCTGAAAAGTTGAATGTGAGCTTATCCACGGCAAAGAGAATAAGCAGACGAATAAATGCAAAGATAATAAGAGTATGTTGATACTTTTGTGATTCTTTCTAAGGACTTTAACGAACTGTTAGAGTTCTTTTTTTATGCGTAAAATTAAGGTATAGAAAACAAGGAGGTGTTTTTGATGAACGGATACGGTCCATATTATATGCCACAAATGCAAAGTCCATATATGCAAGACCAACAGGCATTGCAACAGAGAATAGATCAGCTGTCACAGATGCAGAATCAGTACAAACAGCCGATGCAGACGCAGCAGCCAAACGTAAATTGGATACAGGTGAACGGCGTGGACGGTGCTAGAAACCAGATTGTACAGCCGGGTGGAACATCATGGATGATGGATAACAATGCTCCGAGATTCTATGTGAAGTCAGTAGATAACATGGGTGGAGTGAACTTTAAAGCTTTTGAATTTAAGGAAATTCAGCCGAATGAAGCACCGCAGCCGGTAACTACCGAAATGGATAATCGGTATGTGACAAGAGAAGAGTTCGAGCGTTTTCTGTCGAACATAAAAGCACAGACGGAAGAGAAAGGGGAAATGAAGCATGAGTAATCCGTTGATGGGAATGATCGGAGGAACAAGTGGGAATAACCAGTTCGGAATGATTCAAAAAATGATGGGATTCATGAGGGGCGCACAGAATCCGGGGGCAATGCTACAGAATATGGCGCAGAGCAACCCGAACATCAAAAAGGCTATGGATATGTGCCAAGGAAGAAACCCGAAAGACGTATTTATGGAGATGTGCCAGAAGAACGGAATGAACCCGAATGATATTGTAAACAAATTAAAGTGATATCCGGGCGGAGTGCACACGCCTTGATAAATAAATGTAAAGGAGAACCAACATGAACGATGGTATGAGTACGTTAAGTGCTGCCGATGTAGCAGCGGTAACAAGGAACAACGACAATGGAATGTGGGGCGATGGAGGATGGTTCTGGATCATCATTCTTGCTTTCCTGTTTTGCGGTAACGGATGGGGAAACAACAACGGAGCACAGAACGCTTTTGTCTCTGACGAATTCGTGAAAAGAGATATCTTTAACACAAACCAGAATGTGTCTAACACAGCTTGCGAGACACAGAGAGACGTGTTAGAGAACCGCTATACCACACAGCTCGGATTGCAGAACTTACAGGCACAGCAGGCGCAGTGTTGCTGTAACACGCAGAAAGAGATCTTACAGAGTAGATATGATGCGGCATTACAGGCGCAGGGTATGCAGGCACAGCTTGCACAATGCTGCTGTGATATTAAGGAAAGCATCTTAGCAGATGGACAGGCTACACGCCAGTTAATCCAGGATAACACTATTCAGAACTTGAGAGACAAGCTCGCTGATCGTGACAGAGATTTGCAGACGGCATATTGGCAGATTTCACAGGTATCACAGACCAATAATATTATTGATGCAGTGAGACCGACACCAAAACCGGCTTATATTTCTTGCAGTCCATACTTTGCGTATAACGCATTTGGTAATGGTTGCTGCGCAAGTGGGAATGTGATGTAAGTGAACGATATATCACTACTTGACTTTCTGACAGTATACGGAGTTACTTTGCAGATGGCGAATTTTAACAGCGATCTATCACAGGCGAGTAATTCTGACATCGAAAAACACTTGCACGAGCAAGACAGTAAGTATTTTTTAAAAATAATTGAAAACCAAAACAAAATCATAAGCATGTTGGAAGAATCCATGTCTACAAAAAAGTAGTCTTGCAAATCAAAGGGGTAGGCAGTAGTCTATCCCTTTTTTGAAAGGAGAATTTATATGTTAAATGTAATTGCAAAAGCCGCACAGACAGTTGCGGTAAACCAGAACGTTGTATTTACGAACACAAGAGTAAAAAGCCGCCGTTGTGCTTGCGCTAGTGGATGGCTCAATCACGATGACGGTAGCGGACTTTTTGAAGTAACCAACCGCGGAAATCTCCCAATGGCAGTAGAAGTAGATTTTAACGCCAATGTTTCAGCGGCAGCTGCCGGAGCGACAGCACTTACGATAGGGATGTTGCTAGGATGGGATTCCTGGTAGCGAATGAGGTGAAGTGATGATGACAGGTAGAGAATTAAGTGAAAAGCTGATTTACATCGGCATGGAAAGAAATATCAGACGGTTGGCGTTGGAGAAAAAACTGGCTACAGCAGAAGAAATTGCTGTAATGTCAGAAATTGAAGTATGCGACTTAATTGTGGAGGAATATACAGTTGTATATTCTGAACCAGAAGAAATTGGTCTCGTAGCGAACATCGAAATTGATGAATACAACAAGTTATTAAATCGTATTTGCCGGTAAATGAGGTGAAATGATGATTAGAAAAATGATAGAAGAAATTATTGAAAAGTATTATCGGGAAGACGGTGAATACTATTCAAGAGATCGTGAAGATGAAAGCGGAAACGATTTGGAGATGGATGAAGAAATTAAATCCGCACTGGAAGAAAAAGGAATTCAGTTCAAGGTTGAATTTGAATATGGATTTTATTCGCCGGGTTACGACAATGATTTTCTGGCTATTGCATGGATAGAAGCGGATGGTACTTTGGAACTTAAAACCGTACTGTTAGAAAGTATGTAAATTACAGAAAGGAGTTGGAGCTCCGGCCGGGCAAAGATATATCGGCTCCTTTCGAGAAGATGAAACAAAGAAAAAAACTTAAATGTAAATGTTGGTGTTGTGTGCAATGTTAATCCATCAGGTAAAGGGATGAACGGAAATGTATACGATTCAAACGGTGTGAGTCCGAGCCTAACAACAAATAAAGGGGAGGGGAATAAGATCGCAATTCCTGTTCTTACTCCTGATCGTGCTGAAAAAAGACAGAATGGCAGACGATTTAAAGATGACGGAGAACCAATGTTCACACTGACAAGTCAGGATAGGCACGGAGTAGCGGTTGAACCACTTGGAGTGTTGCGAAATGTTCGGAGCGATTACGGAAAAGAAATCGCGAATACTTTAGATACAAGTTGCAATCAAGGAATTTTTGTACAGGTATCCGAAGAACTGACTGTATATGCTGTTTGGTATGAAAAATATCAGTGCTACATAGCGATTCGAAGACTAACACCAAAAGAATGTTTCCGGCTACAAGGTTGGACGGACGATTATTTTGAAAAAGCACAGTTCGTAAATTCGGATAGCCAGTTATACAAGCAAGCCGGAAATGGAGTCACTGTAAATGTGATTGAAGCAATTGCAGAAAAATTAAGATTTGCGTAAAAAGGTGAAAAATATGGCTAAAAGACCAGATGCAGTAGTAAATAAAATTCAATTCGATTCAAGCGAGGTAGATATGGCGCTTAGAAAACAAATTCCAGAAAAACCGATATTTCTACATAACAGGAGCGATACTTGTTCACTGTGGGAATGCCCGCAGTGCAAAAGAAGATTTACAACAACACATAAACCTGGAGTACTTGATGGGACAGATATATATTATTGCCCTAAATGTGGAAAAGCATTTGATTGGAGAGATTAATTATGCACATTGAATTAAAAAAGATAGATAAAGACACATTGAAAGTTGGAGATATGGTAGGAATTGCAAGAAAAGTGAGCTGCGGATGGAAATCATCATTCCGACATCAGTTAATTACTCCGGCAAAAATTACAAGAATTACTCCGAAACGGACAAAGATTGAGACAGATCAATTCGGAGAACATGATAAGAATGAGATTTTTTATGAGTATGATGAAAATGCGGAAAAAGAAAATGAATTAGCTATCATGTTTAAACAACTTAAAGATGGAAGACGTGCGTTTGAGGACTTTGACAGGAAATACGGTCTTGGTTCGATTAAAGATGAAGATATCCAAAACATGGCATATCACATGAAAGCAATCATGGAAATTATAGAGAAATACAAAGAGGAATAGAGTAGTAGCTAAAAATAGCAGCTACCGCACCTTGACAATTGAATATTGATGGTTGGAATGGTATAATTTCCGTATAAATGTACGGGAGGAAAATATTATGTATGAAGTGGGAATTAACAAGAATGAAAAGATGCACCTTGCAGTTATATCAGAAGATTTTGTAGAGATCAAAACTTTTGGAGGCAAGAATTTTTCTAAAGACCACGGGACTACGAATCTTTCTTATACAGGGGTTTGCAACTTGATTGATGCTCTTGAAAAAGTAAAAAAAGACATGGAAGAAAATAAAACAGATTTCTTCTAAAGAAAGAGCTCGCATTTACCAACCATCAATATTCGGTGGTTGGTATTTTTTTACGCATTTTTAAGGAGAAAGGAACGAATTATGAATACATTTGAAGAAAGAATAGCAAAAGCAGTAACAGAGAAATTTAATGACGGAACAGTTGAAGAGCTTGTGTCTGATGCCGTGGCCAAAGCACTGAAAAGCAGTATTGAAGATCAGTTCAATTGGAAAGGTGAAGGAAAGAAGATTATAGATGAAAAAGTAAAAGAAGTAATGACACCGGCAATCGAAAGAGTAAATCTGGACGAATATACAGTGAAACTCGATGCAGTTCTCACGGAAATTATTAATAGCACAAATCTGATTGACAACAAAGAAATCTTAGGAAACTTCAAGAGTCTTATGACAGAGCCGGATAAAGATACAATCAGCTTAAAAGAAGTGTTCGAAAAATACAAGGAATATGTCAGCGAGAACGTTGATACATCCGAACTTGAAGTATACACAGATGATGAAGCGAGATATCAGAATGTGACAGCAGAAGTGACTGTTGATACAAGAAATGGCATATTTGGAGGAAGATTTTGCGATTTGGTTTTCAAATGCGAGGAGGATGAGAAACTGACAAAAGAAATCCATTTGTATGAATCAGAAGGCAATAGATTTAGCATTATGAGATTAAAGAGCAAACTTGATATCAATTCGTTAAGACACGTGGATGAATTTGACATTTTTATGATGCGGTTAGATCGAGCATTCTGCGATATCACAGATATTATGGAGATGTACGATGATGATGTTGAGGTCGAAGCTGAACCGTAAGCATCCTGGAACTGATGAAGAAAAAGAGAAATGGATTGAGAATGAAGATGAAAATTGTAAAAGGTAAAGAACAGGAATATAAAGACTGGTATGAAAAAAACAGTGATCCATACGGTAGAGCGTGTTTTACATATGCTGAAAGATGGGCTGGAATGATGGAAGAGAAGATAGAAGCATCAGAAGATGATGAAATGAAAGTTATTGTTGATAATGCAAAGCAGCTGAGTTATGAAGCGGATAAAGAGGGAATCACAGGATTTATGTACGGAGCAGCTGTTAGTATTCTTTCTCAATGTTGGGAATACGGAGAATGTATAAGAAAATGGCACAACAAGGAATATGGATATGACGGTGACGGCGTTGTAAATCCGGCGGTCATAACTGTTGATTGAAAAAGAGGTTAAAGATGAAGAAGGAATCACTAATTCACAAAATCCTGAGGAAACTCGGTTTTATCAAAGACATTGAGGATGATCGGAAATTGAAAATGGAGATGTGCAAAAGAGCTATCAAGCTAAGAGATGAATCGTTAAGAGAAAAGAGAGGTGGAAGAAATGACTGAAAAAGAAGTATGCCTGATGTGCGAAAACTATTCTGAAGACACAAAATGTGATCAGCATGATAGCTGTAAACTCATGGCGGTATTAAAAGAAAATCGGGCACTAAAGAAAAAAGTAAGCCAGTTGAAACACCAATTGGATGAATCGGAATTAAAACGATCATACATGATAAATCCGAATGCAATTGGTGATAGACACGACATGGGGTGCTGGTAGAGAGGGCGGAATAGATGAAGAACAAAGAAAAGTATGCAAAAGAGATTATGGAGATTGTTTTCAATTGGAAGGTGGGAAGATAAAATGACTTTCGTTTCGTGTGAATGGTACTATGAACATATACTTGGAGATAATTGTAATAATGATTGCAACAATTGTTTTGGAGATAAAGATATTCGGATATGTGTTAATGATTTTCAAGTAGTAGGGGAAAGTGTTTTACACAAAAAAATAATAAATAAAGGTTCATTATGGGCTTGCAAGTTTGAAAATGCCGGTATTATAAACAGATTGAGGAGGAGAAGAAAGAGTATGGAAGAAAAATGGATACCAACAGCGGAACGCCTTCCTAATCAGATGGAATTTATCGAGTCCTACGTGCGTAGTGAGTATGCAGCGGAGTTTCTGGTCACGATCGAGGGAGCTGATAAGGCAACAACGCTGTATTATTCCCAGACAGGTGTCTGGTTCGATGAAAATGGAGAACCATATAAGGTTGTGGCGTGGATGAAGTTGCCAAAAAGATACATAGAAAAGCAGCGAATGCGAATGCAATATCTATAGAAACGTATTTAACGAGAAAGGGGATAATAAAAGAGGTGTAAAAATGACAAGGACGAGATATAAATACATGCGAGATTATAAAATAGATAGCGATACAGAGAAAAAGATCCTTGATTTTTGCAGAACGGCAAAAGGAGAAGAACAAGAGGACATTCTAGCAGCGTGCGTAGAAGCCAACAAATATATAGCACATTATATTTTTTTGAATCTGGTAACGGGCGTAGGCTATGACAGAATGAGCCGGATATATTTTATACCAGTTCAAAAGGTAGATTTCCAAGGCTATAGAAGATTGGCGATGAAAAAATTGCGTGATCTTAGATTAAAAAAGGAGGAAGAAAGTGGTTAGGATATACGTAAATGGGATCCTTACAAAAAGAGAAGATTTGGAAAAAATTGAAATAAAAAATGAAAATATAAAAAAGATTCTTGCCAGTAAATTGACGGAAAAGAAGTGATGATATAGAATTGACCTTGATAGAATCTCGGTCAATTCTTTTTTAGAGAGGAAGAGTTGACATGAAGAAAATGAATGTAGGTTATCTGAGGGTATCCACAGAAAACCAGACGGAAAAATATGGACTGGATCTGCAAAAGAACAAGATCATAGAAAAGGCAGAAAAAGAGGGAGACAAGTGGTATATAGATGGCGGTTATTCTGGCAGCACGCTCGACCGACCGGATATACAGCGGTTATTAGAGGATTCTAAGAATGGATACATAGAAAAGGTATATATCTATAAACTCGACAGAGTGAGCCGTGATACCATTGATACGCTTGTGATTCTGTATCGTACATTACCGAAATATAATGTCAAGATTGTATCCGCTACCGAAGAGTTAAGCTTTGATACGCCAATGGACAAAATGAAAATCGGCATTGATGCACTTATGGGACAGTACGAACGAGAGATTATATCCATGCGAACAAAAGCCGGAATGCTTGAGCGTGTTAAAAGCGGTCTGTGGATGGGGGGAGGACGTGTCCCGTTCGGCTATTACTATGACAGAAATGACGGGATATTACATCCAAAAGAAGACGAAGCAGAAAAGGTTCGGACTATGTATCGGTTGTATAACGATGGATATTCATGTCAGAAAATATCTGATATGCTAGGAATGAAAGGAGAAAGAATTGTTATCCAGATATTAAAAAGAAAGTCGAATGTAGGATACATAGAATACAAAGGAAACATCTACAAGGGGAAACATGAAGCAATCATAGACGAAGAAACATTTTATAAAACGCAGAGATTCATGGAAAAGCGAGCGAATAATTCTTATATCTGCAACAAATTTCTACTTTCTGGATTGTGCTTTTGCGGAAAATGTGGCGCACGAATGCGATATAAAAAATGGGCGAATAGGCATGTATTAGAGTGCTATTCTAGGGATGGGTACAAAGAATACATGGTTAAAAACCCGAATTGTGACAACAAAAGACCGGACGCGAAGGATGTGGAAAAAGAAGTGTCTGACTGCTTTAAACGATTTGCTGTAAATATAACAGGAAGACGTGAGAAGCAAATTAGCAAAAAAGAGCTTATTGAAAAAGAAATGAAAAGCACGGTAGACAAGCTCAAAAAGCTTTATGAATTATATGCCACAAATGAAAGTGAAACGCTATTGGAAGTGATCGGAAAGTCGGAAAAACGGGTAAAAGAACTCAGAAGAGAGCTGAGCAAGGAAACGCGGAAAAAATCTTTGACCACCCCGGAGAGAATTGAAAAAATAAAAAAGATTTCGGATGTATGGGATAAATTAGATGTAAAAGAACAAAACAAAGTCTTGAAAGAATGCATAGACAAGATCGTGATTACTGACGGAAATATAGACATCTATTTTAATTTGCTATGATTTCCCTTTCCTATAATCGTTCCGATGATCATTGGAGAAATCCGGAGGTTCATCCGGGACAATAATTCGATCCGTGTTAGCAGGTCACTTCGTGATACGGCATATAAAGCCATTTACGCGAAAGAAAATTATGTCAAAGTAAACCAGAAAGAACCTACTGTTCAGGAAATTGCAGAGGAAATCGGGATCGCAAAGGAAGAGATCGTCTATGCGCTGGATGCGATCCAGATGCCGGTCAGCTTAAATGAGCCGGTATATAATGACAATGGAGATGCTATGTATGTGATGGACCAGATCAGTGACAAAAGGAACAAAGAAGACAGATGGGTGGAGAAGCTGTCCCTTCAGGCGGCAATGGACCGACTCGGAAAAAGGGAGAAGTATATTATCAGACTTCGTTTTTTTGAAGGAAAAACGCAGATGGAGGTAGCAGAAGAAATCGGAATCTCACAGGCACAGGTAAGCCGCTTGGAAAAGAATGCACTCAGGGCTATGCGACAATATCTGCGAAGTGAATAGAAAAATAGAGATTTCCAGTTGAAATTTGTCAAGGTTCATACTATTATAATCATAGAACAGAAGAACAGGAGAACAGCAATGTATAAAGCGTGTATTTTTGACTTGGATGGAACTTTGACAAATACGCTGGATTCGCTGACTTATTCAACGAATAAGACGTTAGAAGAAATGGGACTTGAGACGATTACCAAAGATCAGTGCCGAAGCTTCGTTGGGGATGGAGCCAGATGCCTTATGGAACGTGCACTTCGTGCGTCCGGAGACACAGAGCTTAAGAGGATTGAAGAAGGTATGGAAGTGTACAGCAGAATCTTTGGAGAAAATTGTATGTACCATGTACGTCCTTATGATGGCGTTGTTCAGATGTTAGATTCACTGAAGAAGAAGGGAATAAAGATTGCAGTATTTTCCAACAAACCACATTTGCAGGCGATCGATGTAGTGGAAAGTACATTTGGAAAAGGATATTTTGACCATATTCAGGGGCAGTCGGGTGAATTTCCGAAGAAACCGGATCCGGAAGGACTTCTGTGGATACTTGATAAATTAGGGGTATCGCCGGAAGAAGGAATATACATAGGAGACTCGGATGTAGATATGAAGACAGGGAAAGCTGCCGGTATGTTTACAGTCGGAGCAGAATGGGGATTCCGGACCAAAGAACTTCTTGTGGAGACAGGAGCAGATGCAACAATTGCACATGCTGAAGAATTGCTTAACTATTTATAGTTCAGATGAGAAAATTTTTCTGTGAGAAAGATAAGGGAGGGTTGCCTGTATGTATGAGTATGATGAAGAATGTCTGCAGACATTCCTGAATATGCAGTCACAGCTTTTTGATGAGCCGGTTGCAGAGACACTGGAAGAGGCAGAAGCGTTTTTGGAAGACTGTATGGCGGTTGTTGTAGATTCTATCAAGGATGTGAGAGATTATCTGGATGAAAGCGGAGCGGACATCAGTGGTATGAGTGATGAAGAGCTGGAAGAGGCTTCAGAAGTATTCGCACTTCCGAACGGACAGTATCTGATCGTGGAAGGTTAATAAAAGGAAAAGAGCTGCGGCATCAGTTGGTTGCCGCAGCTTTTTTGAGCGCATCACGGATGGTGTTGAGAAGAAGCTGAGAAGTATAGGGACTGTCACTTGAAAGTGTAAGATGATCAAGGGACTGGGATTTACAGATCTGGTCAGCCAGATTCTCAAGAGATGGCTGAAGAAGAGGATACATGGCAGTTACCGTCTCACTTAGATTGGAAATGCGGATGGAATTGATAGAGGTGTCAGAGACAGAAACTTCCAGTTCCAGATCTTCATTTCCGAGTGTAAAAGAAGAGGTATAAACGCCGGGAGTATATTTTTTGTCGGATACAGAGGAATGCCGGTCTCCGGAGAACATAAAGAATAAAAGGCAGAGGATGAGAATACCTAAAGTGGCAAAAATAACAGTATAGATAATTTCTTTCATGTGAAGTACGATGATTTTTGTTTTGGAATTCATAAAGAACCTCCTTAGGCAGTATGGAATTTCGGCAGGTTATGCCGCTTAATAAATTATATGAAAAGAAAAAATAGTTTATGCATGAGAAATGCGTGACAAAAGAGAAAGGATTTAGTAGAATCAGGAAAGAGAAAAAGCAGAGGTGAATAGAATGTTTATAATTGCAGGACTTGGAAACCCGGATGAAAAGTATCAGGGGACAAGACATAATGTTGGATTTGATGTGGTGGACCGCCTGGCGGAGAAATACCAGATAGCAATCGATACTAAAAAACACCGTGCCCTCATCGGAAAAGGAGTGATCGAGGGACAGAAAGTGCTTCTTGCGAAGCCGCAGACTTATATGAACCTGAGTGGAGAGAGTATCCGTAGTCTGGTGGAATATTACAAGATCGATCCGGAAGAAGAACTTCTTGTAATTTATGATGATATCAGTCTGGAAGTCGGACAACTCAGGATCCGCAGAAAAGGAAGTGCCGGTGGACATAACGGAATCAAAAATATCATTGCCAATTTAGGAAGTAGTGTATTTCCACGGATCAAGGTAGGTGTGGGAGAAAAACCGAAAGGATATGATCTTGCTGATTATGTTCTTGGAAAATTTTCCAAAGAGGACCGTGTACTTATGGAAGAAGGATATGATCTTGCCTGTGAAGCTTCTGCTCTGATCATGCAGGGAGCAATCGATCAGGCAATGAACGAATATAACCAGAAAAAGAAAGAATAAGAGGAGGCAAAAAGCGATGCATGCACTTACGGCTCCTTTATCTGAACTGGCAGAGATTGAAGAAATCTGTGAAGAGCGTGGACGGGAACCGGGCATGCTGCTTCTTTCCGGGTGTGTGACATCACAGAAAACGCATTTGATGTATGCGCTTGGAAAAGATTATGGGCATACATTGATCGTTCTTTCCAGTGAAGATAAAGCAAAAAAATTATACGAAGAATATCGTTTTTTAAATGAAAATACCAGCTATTATCCGGCAAAGGATCTCCTTTTTTATCAGGCAGATATCCACGGAAAACAGCTGGTCAAACAGCGGATGGAAACCTTGCAGATGATGATGGAGGCAAAAAGCCAGGTTACGGTCATTACAACGATTGACGGATTCATGGATGAACTGCCATCGGAAGCAGAAATAAAAGGAGACATTCTGACCATTTCCAATGGGGAGACGCTGGAATTTGAATCGCTGAAGGAGAAGATCATAAAACTTGGATATGACAGGGAAGCCCAGGTGGATGGTCCGGGGCAGTTTGCAGTTCGTGGTGGAATCATTGATATTTACCCACTTACCGAGGAATTGCCGATCCGTATTGAATTCTGGGGAGATGAAGTGGATTCAATACGGACTTTTGACGTGGACAGCCAGAGATCTGTAGAGAATCTGGAACAGATCGTTATTTATCCGGCAGATGACAGACTGGGAAGTGACCGGAAAGTTTCTTTTATCAACTACTTTGATCCGAAGGACACACTGGTGTTCCTGGATGAACCAGCAAGGCTTCTGGAAAAAGGGCGTCTGGCAGAAAATGAAGTGGAAAAAGCGAGAGAGAACCGTGCAGAAGAAATGGAAAGGACCGGGGAAATGGAAGAAGCTCCGGAATTTTTTACGACTGATGAAATTATAAAATTTCTGAACAAATTCTGTATGATCGGGATGTGTGCTCTGGAAATGAAATGTAAGCCATTTTTTGTGAAAAAGCGGTTTGGGATCCAGGCAAAAAGCGTTAACCCGTATAACAGCAGCTTTGAGATGCTGACACAGGATCTCAAAAGACTGAAAAGGAACGGATACCGGGCGGTTCTGATTTCTGGGTCCAGAACAAGGGCAAAACGTCTGGCAGAGGATCTACGTGATTATGATCTGAGCAGTTTTTACAGTGAGGATCAGGAACGAGAAGTGAATCCAGGGGAGATCATGGTATGCTACGGGCATATAGAAGTCGGATACGAGTACCCGATGATTAAATTTATTGTCATATCTGAGTCAGATATTTTTGGAAAGACAAAGAAGAAAAAGAAACGAAAAAGTTATGATGGACAGAAAATAAGCAGCTTTTCGGATCTGAAACCGGGAGACTATGTAGTGCATGAGAATCATGGACTTGGAATCTACCGGGGAATTGAAAAGATAGAAGTTGATAAGGTGACAAAGGATTATATGAAGATTTCGTATGCTGATGGTGGAAATCTTTATATTCTTGCGACACAGCTTGACCAGATCCAGAAGTATGCCAGTGCAGATGCTAAAAAGCCGAAACTTAACAAACTTGGAGGACAGGAATGGCATCGCACGAAGAGCAAGGTAAAGACAGCAGTCTGGCAGATTGCCAAAGATCTGGTGGAACTCTATGCAGTACGGCAGTCCAAAGAAGGATTTGTCTATGAAAAGGACACGGTCTGGCAGAAAGAATTTGAAGAAATGTTTCCGTTTGAGGAAACGGAGGATCAACAGCTTGCAATCGAGGCAACAAAACGGGATATGGAAAGCCCAAAGATCATGGACCGTCTGATCTGTGGGGATGTGGGATTTGGAAAGACAGAGATTGCAATCCGGGCAGCATTCAAGGCAGTGCAGGAGAACAAGCAGGTTGTCTATCTGGTCCCTACTACGATTCTTGCACAGCAGCATTACAACACTTTTGTGCAACGGATGAAAGAATTTCCGGTAAGGGTGGATCTGTTATGTCGTTTCCGCACACCTGCACAACAGAAAAAAACGATCGAAGATTTGAAAAAGGGACAGGTTGATATCATCATCGGAACCCACCGGGTATTGAGTAAGGATGTGGCATTTAAAGATCTGGGACTTCTGATCATTGATGAGGAACAGCGTTTTGGAGTACAGCATAAAGAAAAGATCAAAAAGCTGAAGGAAAATATTGATGTTCTGACACTTACGGCAACACCGATTCCCCGAACGCTTCATATGAGTCTGATCGGAATCCGTGACATGAGTGTGCTGGAAGAAGCACCAGTTGACCGGATGCCGATCCAGACCTATGTGATGGAGGAGAATGATGAGATGGTCCGGGAGGCAATCGAAAGAGAAATTTCCCGCCAGGGACAGGTGTACTATGTCTATAACCGTGTCCAGGATATAGCTGAAATGGCAGCGAAGATCCAGAAACTTGTGCCGGATGCAAATGTGGCATATGCACACGGGCAGATGCGGGAACACAAGTTAGAAGATATTATGTACGATTTCATCAATGGAGAAATTGATGTTCTGGTATCGACGACGATCATCGAGACCGGTCTTGACATTTCCAATGCCAATACCATGATCATCCATGATGCAGATCGGATGGGGCTCTCCCAGCTTTATCAGCTACGTGGAAGAGTTGGAAGATCGAACCGTATGGCATATGCATTTCTTTTGTACAGAAGAGACAAAATGCTCCGGGAGGTTGCAGAAAAACGTCTTTCGGCAATTCGTGAGTTTACAGATCTTGGCTCTGGTGTAAAAATCGCCATGCGGGATCTGGAAATCCGTGGGGCAGGAAACCTGCTTGGGGAGGAACAGCATGGACATATGGATGCAGTGGGATACGATCTTTACTGTAAGATGTTAAGTGAGGCAGTCCGTCACCTGAAGGGAGAAATCCCGGAAGAAACCTATGCGACAACCGTGGATCTGAATATTGATGCTTATATTCCGGCATCTTATATTCCGAATGAGTATCAGAAACTGGATATCTATAAACGGATCGCAGCAATTGAGACAGAAGAAGAACAGGAAGATATGCTAGAAGAACTGATTGACCGTTTCGGCGATCCGCCACGCAAGGTGCAGCAGCTTCTGATGATCGCGCAGCTGAAGGCGAAAGCACATGCGGCTTATGTAATTTCGGTAGAGCAAAAAGGCGATGAATACAAATTTACCATGTATGAGAAGGCAAGGGTAAATGTAGCAAAGATTCCGGAACTGCTGGCAAAATATAAGGGAGAACTGACATTTAAGACAGATGCAGAAAATCCATATTTTATTTATTGTAAACTTCGGAAAAATAAAAAAGAAAAAGCAGAGCAGATTCTTGAAAATGCAGGAAAAATTGTCGAAGATATACAGGGACTTGTCGAAGAATAATGTGTATTTTTTATGAAAAAGATTGCCAGTAAGGTAAAAAAAAGATATACTATACGAGTGCATAGTGAAGAAGTGTGTACAATGGAGAGAAGATCAAGGAGGAAATTTTATAAATGAAAAAAAGAGTGGTTGCCTGTATACTGGCAGTTGCCTGCATTGCATCTTTAAACGGATGTGGAAGCAAGTTTAACGGACAGGATACAGTGGTAGAAGTCGGAGATGAGAAAGTGACTGCAGATGTGGCGAACTTTTTTGCAAGATATCAGCAGGCGCAGTTTGAAACAACATATAGCAGTTATCTGGGAGATGATTTTTGGGGAAAAGAAGTTACAGACGGAAAGACTTACGAAGAGAATTATAAGGATTCAATCATGGATTCTCTGGAAGAAATGTATATTCTGGATGAGCACAAGGATGATTATAAAGTTTCGCTAAGTGATGATGAGGAAAAAAGCATCGAGGATGCTGCGAAGAAATTTACTGACAGCAATGACAGTGCTGCAAAAGATACAGTATCGGGCGATGAAAAGACGGTAAAGAAAGTACTGGAACTTCTGACACTTCAGAAGAAGATGGAAACTGCCATGACTGCGGATGTAGATACGAATGTATCCGATGAGGAAGCAGCACAGAAGAAAATGCAGTATGTGCTGTTCTCTACAAAGACAACGGGCAGTGATGGAAAATCGACAGATATGTCAGATGACAAAAAAGCAGAAGTGAAAAAGAAAGCAGAAGATTTCCAGAAAGATGCGGCTTCGGCAGAAGATTTTTCTGTATTTGCAACAGCAGTAGGTGCATCAGCCACCGATCTGACATTTGACTCGGATACGACATCGCCAAACGAAGATCTGATCAAAGCTGCTGATAAGTTAAAAGAAGGCGAAGTAACAGACGTGATCGAAGCAGACAATGGCTATTATGTTGCAAAAGTAGTCAGCCTTCTTGACCGTGATGCAACGGATACCAAGAAAGAGTCCATTGTATCACAGAGAAAGAGTGACCAGTATCAGTCAATTTGTAAGAAATGGAAAAAGAAAACGGATATTAAAGTACATAAAAAAGTATGGAATACGATCAGTTTTGCTGATCAGGGCGTAACGGTTAAGAGCACGACCGAAGATACAGATACATCTTCAGACTCTTCATCAAAATAAGCGTCTGACTTAACAACAGGAAAGTACGACAGGAGGAGAGATTAGGATGGAATCAATAGGTATAGTATTGAAGGATATCATGGGAAACAGTGCGGTATTTATAGCAGGAAAAGAAGCCGTGATTGTTTCGGCGGTATCAATTGTTATATCAGTTTTCATTGGAATTTTAGGTTTGAAGCTGATCCGTGTCTGGAATGCAGTGATTGGATTTGTTGCAGGGGCATTGCTTGGATTTGCCGTGACATATCTTATGGGACTGGAAGTTGTTCCGGTACTGATCGCAGCCGGTGTTGCGGGTTTGGTTTTTGCAATACTGAACAGTGTATTTAAGAAATTCGGAGCTTTCTGGGTATGCTTTCTGGGAATGGCTGGCACAGTACTTGCGATTACAAATGCGGGAAACTGGATCATGCTGGCAGTCTGCGGAGCAGTCGGACTGATTTTCGCAATCCTTGCGATGATCTGGTTTGAACCGTTTGTGATTATTGCGACGGCATTAGCAGGCGGTTTTGGAGCAGGAATGATGATCTATGATCTGGCAGGTCTGAAAAATGTGATTTTCATGTGGATCATTTCGATTGTGATTACATTTATCGGAATCGTGATCCAGTTTATTATGAAGTCAAGTGAGATCAACAAGAAGCAGGTTCGAAGAGCAAATGCGATCAAGAAAGAAACATCAAAAGAAGAAGAAATAGAGATGGCAAGAACCATGCTGATCGATCTGGATGATGATGATGACGAGGATGAAGAATAGATAAGATGGATGAGAGGATGTATCAGAATGTGATACATCCTCTTTTGTATCTGATCAGGAATGGCTGGAAGAAACCGGTATTTCTTGCAGCGTTATAAAAAAAGAGGTATAATAAAAATAGTATCAACGATATAAGATCTGGAGATGAAAATATGAAGATAGATATGCATTGTCATGTAAGAGAAGGATCAATTGACAGCAAAGTGCCGATTGAAGAATTTATTAAAAAGCTGCAGTCTAAAGGCATTGGCGGAATGCTGGTTACAGATCATGACACCTATAATGGATATCGGCACTGGAAGAATACGATCAAAGGGAGAAAATACAAAGATTTTGTCGTATTGAAAGGAATAGAGTATGATACACTGGATGCGGGACACATTCTGATCATTATGCCACAGGGAGTAAAGATGCGCCTTCTGGAGCTGAGAGGGCTTCCGCTTTCGCTGCTGATTGATTTTGTGCATCACAATGGAGGAATCTGTGGACCGGCACATCCGTGTGGGGAAAAGTATCTGAGTTTTACGAATACGAAAAGATGGCAGAAATCTCCGGAGTTGATTGAAAAATTTGATTTTATAGAGACTTTCAATGCATGTGAGCCACCACAGTCCAATGAAGGGGCGAAGTATCTTGCTGAAAAATATGGAAAACCGGGAACCGGAGGAAGTGATGCGCATAAGCTGGACTGTGTCGGCATGGGGTATACGGAATTTCCGGTACGGATTGAGACAGAGCTGGATCTGATCCGGCAGATCAGGGAAAAAGGAGAGATCCAGTCCGGTGGGGAGTATTACACGAAGACGACAAAAGACAAAATTGGAAAATTCAATAAACTTCTGATCTTTTCTTTCTGGTTTTATAACCGGGGTGGTGCACTTCTGAAAAAGCACACACGCAAAAAGAAGATCAATAAAGAACAGCCACTTGATGCAATCGATCCAATCGAGATTCCGTATCTGGACAAGATCAAGAGGAAACATTAGTGAGTGGCAAAATTTACTTTTGATACTCACATCATAATTTTAAAGATAAAAAATCCATCTGATTTCTTTTTTTAAAAGAAAACCAGATGGATTTTTTACAACCTGTTATTTTTTGAGAGACATTTCCTTCAGTTTGTTTCTAAGATCTTCAAAGGATTCTTTGTAATTGCGGCTCTGCATTTTCGGGAAAGCTTTCATGATACGCTTCTGCATATGAGAAGTTGCTTTGACATTTTCCAGGTAGCTTCTGCGAAGAAGAGCAATCCGTTCTTTTACTTCGTCAGAAACATCGGCAAGGGTGTCTGAAATTGCTTCCTGTTTTTCGGAAATAGCAGATTTAAATTCTTCCTGCTTCTCAGATACAGTATCTTTGAACTCTTCCTGTTTTTCCATAGCTGTAATGGTACGCTTGTAGATTGATTCACCAAGCTTGTCGGAAATCTGATGAAGTTCGTCTGCAATGGCCTGCATTTTTTCAAGACGTTTGTTGAGCTTCAGGATACCGGATGCTGTTACATAGAGATCGGCAAGTCCGGCAATCACCAGAATACATACAAGAATGATACCGACAAGGAAAGGAATGTGTGAGAGCAGTGTGTCAATCAGTGGATGGAATACATCTACGATGAAAACACAGAACACTCCCCAGATCAGAGAAAACAAAAGGCACACATATCCATTCAGATTGAGCGGCATATTAGAATAATCCCACCATTTGTTATGGAAAACCTTTTCGAGAATGAACCCGGTCAGCCATTCGATTGCAGTAACAAGAATAGCACTTCCGAGATATAGCAGGAGCAGGTTGGAACGAAGCGGTGTCAGAAAATGAATGACTGCAACCACGCCGAAACCGTATACCGGACAGATCGGGCCATTTAAGAATCCACGGTTGACAAAACGACGTTCTTTAAAAGCGGCAAACGCAACTTCTGTACACCAGCCTAAAAAGGCATATATAAAGAAGCACTGAAATAAATAATATAGATGCTGTGCAGTCATAAAAAACCTCCTTGAGTCTGCTGCAAAAAAATATGTAATCCTTTATATTATATACAGAAAGGAAAGATGTGTAAACGGAAAAATGTGCTATACTGAAAACATGACATGGAAGGAGCTGGTAAAATGCTGGAAGAAATGATGCCAAGATGGGTTCCGACAGAAAATGTAAATGGATTTGAAATCTGTCCCGGACTGTATCGTGATGAGGGTGCGACTGCATTTCAGTCGGCAGTTAATTTTACAGTGCATTCAAAAGGGGCTGTGACATGTGAACTTCTTCTGTTTCACAGAAAGGAACCGGAACCTTATGCGGTGATTCCATTCCCGGAAAACTGCCGGATCGGGGATGTATTTTCCATGATGGTATTCGGACTGGATATTGAAGAATTTGAATATGCGTACAGGCTGGACGGACCGTGGAAACCAAAGGAAGGTCTTCTGTTTGATAAAAAGCATATTTTACTGGATCCGTATGCAAAGGCAGTTACCGGGCAGAGTGTATGGGGAAAAGCACTAAATACAGGGGGATATCGTGCCAGAGTAGTCCGGAATAATTTCTTCTGGGGCAGTGAAAAGCCGGATAAGATCCCGATGGAAAAACTGATCATCTATGAGATGCATGTCAGGGGATTCACGAAGATGGACAAAAGTGTCCGTCATCCTGGAACCTTTGCCGGAATCAAAGAAAAAATTCCTTATCTGAAAACACTGGGGATTAATGCGGTGGAGTTAATGCCGATCTTTGAATTTGATGAACTGCAGGGGAGCCGTGAGGTTGATGGAAAGAAACTGATTGATTACTGGGGGTATAATACAGTCAGCTTTTTTGCGCCGAATACGAGCTATGCAGCATCAACGGAATACAACCGGGAAGGAGTAGAATTAAAAGAACTGATCCGGGAACTGCATGATAACCAGATTGAAGTAATCCTGGATGTGGTGTTTAACCATACGGCAGAAGGAAATGAATGCGGACCGTTTATTTCGTTTAAAGGATTTGACAATCAGATTTATTATATGTTGACACCCGATGGAAAATATTATAATTTCAGTGGCTGTGGAAATACTGTGAATTGTAATCATCCGGTGGTGATCAAAATGATCCAGGATTGTCTGCGATACTGGGTGGCAGAGTACCGGGTGGACGGCTTCCGGTTTGATCTTGCCTCGATCCTGGGAAGAAATGAGGATGGGTCACCGATGGAAAATCCACCACTCGTAAAGAATCTTGCCTATGATTCGCTGCTTGCAGACACAAAGCTGATCGCGGAGGCGTGGGATGCCGGCGGACTTTATCAGGTCGGAAGTTTTCCGGCATTCCGCAGATGGTCAGAATGGAACGGAAGATACCGGGATGACGTGCGGGAATATTTAAAAGGGGGACTTTGGGCAGCAGGAGCAGCGCTTCAGAGAATTGCCGGTTCTCCGGACATCTATGATACCAGAATCCGCGGAAAACATGCTTCTGTGAATTTCCTGACCTGCCATGATGGATTTACCCTGTATGATCTTTATTCGTATAACCAGAAGCACAATGAGGCTAATGGATGGGGAAATCTTGATGGAAGTGACGATAACCGGAGCTGGAACTGTGGGGCAGAGGGGGACACTGATCAGGTGATGGTTGTTGAACTGCGCCACCGGATGATGAAAAATGCTTTTGCGGTCCTGCTTTGCAGCAGAGGGACACCGATGTTCCTTGCAGGTGATGAGTTTGGCAATACTCAGTTCGGGAATAATAATGCCTACTGTCAGGATAACGAGATTTCCTGGCTGGACTGGACAAGAAAAGAAAAGTTTCAGGATGTATTTGATTTTTGTGCTTATATGACGGCATTTCGGAAACGGCATCCGTCGATCACAGGAGATGCAGGGGCGAGCAGTCTTGGATTTCCGGAGATCAGCTTTCACGGTGAAGTGCCGTGGAAACTGGATTTTTCCAGACCGGAGATCCGGACGGCGGCAGTCATGTTTGCCGGATATGATAACAAAATGGCAAAAGAAGACTGTGTGTATCTTCTGATGAATCCATACTGGGAAGGTGTCTGGGTAGAACTTCCACAACTTCCGGGCGGATATAGTTGGCATGTGGCGGCAAATACTGGAGATAAAAAGCAGGAAATTTATCAGAATCCGGTACGGATTTCGGAGGAAAGAATTCTTGTGGGACCGAGAAGTGTGATCGTTCTGGAGGCAGATCAACAATAAAATACTATTGACAAGCGGGTACTCTTCCTTTATAGTAAGGGTACTCGTCTTTTATATTCTCTTTTCTGACCTGAAAAGGCAGAAGGAGAAACTTTTATGAAATATATGAAGAATCATTTTGCCGGAATACTAAGTGTGATTCTGGCGGTAGTATCATTGTCGGGCAGCAGTATGCCTGTCGTATCTGCAAACTCAGCAGAGAGAATCGCAAAGAAAGAAACGATTGTAAAACTTGATGAAAAATTAGGAGCAGAGCCGGGAAAAGTGCTTGAGGAGTTAAAAAACCACGAAAAGGACGGTTATTATCTGGGAACGCCTTACAGCGGATATCCTCTGACAGCAGAGAACTGCATGCGTCCGAACGGAGCCTACGGTGGAAATGGGGCAATGAACTGTACCGGGTTTGTCGCTTATGTTCTGGAAAAATGTGGAGCGGATCTGTCAGAAATTGACAAAGGAAGTCTCCGTGGCGGCAAGGTCAATGCGAGCAACTGGTTTCATTGGATGACAGACAATGCCGTGGAATCCTATCATTACAACACCATTGAGGAGCTGCTTGCGGGCGGAAAAGCGCAAAAAGGAGATGTGATCTATTTTGAGCCGGTTTCCTGGGAGGAAGAAGATGCAGACTGCCATATCGGATTTTTCTGGGGAGATAATAGCAACGATAACCGGTTCTGGCATTCGGCATCTATCCCGTCGAGTGGTAATCAGATTTCACAGCTTGTGGCAAAATCCAGATCAACGATATATCTTTTTAAGACAACCCATAACGGAAGCCTGGAGATCATGAAGAGCTCTGCAAGGTCAGAGATTACGGCTGATAATCAGCTCTACTCACTGGAAGGGGCAGAGTATACCGTCTGTAAAAGTGGGACATCCGAGGCAGTCTGCGTAATCCGGACAGACAAGAAAGGATATGGGAAGGCAGAAAATCTGCCGGAGGGTTCCTATGACATCAAAGAGACTAAAGCACCGAAAGGTTATGTACTGGACACAAAGCTGCGGCAGATCACGGTGAATGCCGGACAGACCGTGACCTATGAGTGTCAGGATGAACCGGAAAAGACAAAGGTGGAAATCCTGATCCGGAAGCAGGATGCGGAAACAGGGAAAGGGCAGGCGCAGGCAGGACTTTCTCTTGCGGGAGCTGAATTTCATGTGGCATTTTTTGATAGCATTTTTGACAATCAAAATGAGATCGGTGTGAAGGTGCCGCTCAGGAGTTGGAAGCTGAAGTCGGATGCGGATGGTGTGGTCCGGATGGATGAGGCGCACCTGATCAGCGGAGATCCGTTTTTTGAAAATAACGAGCTTCCGCTTGGAACGATTACGGTATGGGAGATGCATGCGCCGGAAGGGTATCTGGTGGACACCGTTACACATTGTATCAGGACTGGAACGGAGCAAAATGGAAGCTATAAAGCCCTGAAAATATGGAATCCAGTGGAAATAAAGGAAAAGCTCATCCGTGGGGACTTAAAGCTGGTGAAAGCGGCAGATAAAACCTTGAAAAGACTGGCGGATATCCCATTTCGGATCACATCGCAGGCAACTGGGGAGAGCCATGTGATCCTGACGGACAAAAACGGGGAGGCTTCGACCGGTGCGTACTGGAATCCACATACCGTCAACACGAATGAGGGGAAGACAAGTGAAGATGGGATCTGGTTTGGGGAAGGAACTCCGGATAATACAAGAGGAGCGCTTCCTTACGGAACGTATCTGGTGGAAGAACTGTCTTGTAAAAATAATGAAGACCGGATGCTGATTCCTGCGTTTGAGGTGGAAGTAACAAAGGAAATGCGAATAATTGATCTGGGGACACTGACAAATGATGAACATCCCGTACCGGAGATCGGGACAAGAGCATCTGACCGGGAAACGGGAACGCATAACGGGAAACGGACAGAACAGGTAACGGTCATAGATCGGGTAAAATGGAAAAATCTGGAGATTGGAAAAGAATATGTAGTTAAAGGCACATTAATGGATAAGGAGACCAAAAAGCCGGTTCTTCAGGATGGAAAAGAAGTGACCGCAGAGAAAAAGCTGATCCCGGATACAGATTCCGGAGAACTTCAGATGGAATTTACGTTTGATGCAACGAAGCTTAACGGAGAACAGGTTGTTGTATTTGAGGAAGTGTATCTGGAAGAGAAGCTGGTTGCAGTGCACGCAGATCTGGAGGACGAAGGACAGAGTGTAACCTATAAAAAGGAAAAGCCGGCAGAAGAGGAAAAACCGGAAAGTCCGGAAAAGCCAAAGGAAACTGAGAAAGCAAAGACGGTTGCAACAGGAGATGGATCTTATGTAAAGATTCTGGTATTTCTGATCGGCGTTATTCTGACCGGGGCACTGCTCCTGTGTTTTCTTCTGAGCCGGATGTGGGGACGAATGTGGAAACGCAGATAAGGATGGCATTGCACTTGAAAGGTTCTTATGCTATAATCGCTAAATAGGAAAATACTTTAGCAGATTGCTGAAGTGAATCAGAAAGAATAAGAAGGGTGGAGAACCATGAATTTACTTTATAAGAGTACAAGAGATGCAGAAAAGACAGTAACAGCTTCCCAGGCAATCTTAAAAGGGCTGGCAGATGACGGCGGATTATTTGTACCGGTTTCGATTCCGAAGCTTCCGGTGTCGCTTGGTGAGCTCAAAGAGATGACCTATCAGGAAATCGCATATACAGTTATGAAGGAATTCCTGACAGACTTTACAGAAGAAGAGCTGAAGAGCTGTATCGCAAAGGCTTACGACAGTAAGTTTGATACCGAAGAGATTGCACCGCTTGCGAAGGTGGAGGATGCTTATTATCTGGAACTGTTCCACGGAGCAACGATCGCATTCAAAGATATGGCACTTTCCATTCTTCCGCACCTTCTGACTACTTCTGCAAAGAAGAATCAGGTGAAGAATGAGATCGTCATTCTGACTGCAACATCCGGGGATACAGGAAAAGCTGCACTTGCAGGATTTGCAGATGTAGAAGGAACCAAGATCATCGTATTCTATCCGAAGAACGGAGTCAGCCGCGTACAGGAGCTGCAGATGGTAACACAGAAAGGAGACAATACTTCTGTTGTTGCGATCCACGGTAATTTTGACAACGCACAGAGCGGTGTGAAGGCGATGTTCGAGAACAAAGAGCTGGAAAAAGAGTTAAATGAAGCAGGCTACCAGTTCTCATCTGCCAACTCCATCAATATCGGGCGTCTGGTTCCGCAGGTTGTATATTATGTATATGCTTATGCGAAGCTTCTTCAGAATGAAGAGATTGCGGAAGATGAAGAGATCAATGTAGTTGTACCGACCGGTAACTTTGGAAATATTCTGGCTGCATACTACGCAAAGAATATGGGAATCCCGATTGCAAAGCTGATCTGTGCATCCAATGAGAACAAAGTTCTCTATGACTTCTTCCAGACAGGAACTTATGACCGTAACCGTGAATTTGTTCTTACAACATCTCCGTCCATGGATATTCTGATCTCCAGCAACTTAGAGCGTCTGATCTACAAGATCTCAGGAGAAGATGCAAGAAAAGATACGGATCTTATGACTGAGCTGAAGACAAAGGGAAGTTACGCGATTACAGGTGAGATGAAAGCAAACCTGGCTGATTTTGCGGCAGGATATGCGACAGAAGAGCAGGTCGCAAAGACAATCCATGATATATACGAAGATACCGGTTATGTAATGGATACCCATACGGCGGTAGCTGCAACGGTGTATAAAGCTTACAGAGAAGACAGTAAAGATGACAGAAAGACAGTAATCGCATCCACAGCAAGTCCATACAAATTTGCAGGAAGCGTTATGTCAGCGATCGATCCGAAGTATAAAGGACAGGATGATTTCAAACTGATCGAGGAGCTTCAGAAAGTATCCGGTACAGAGCTTCCGAATGCCATCAAAGAGATCATGAATGCCGAGATCCGTCACAATACGGAATGTGATGTGGATCAGATGGAGCAGACCGTTAAGAGTATTCTTGGCGTAAAATAGACAGGAGAAGACAAAAGAATGAACGGAATGGAAGGAATTTTCGGGATCATTGGTATTGGGGCGGGATTGTATAGCCTGTATGCATGGTTTCAGCTTAAATTCAAAGGAATCATCAATACATCAATTCTTGTACCAAAAGATACGAATATAAAGAAGTGTAAGGATAAGGAAGCATACAGGGCAGCAGCAGGACCGAAGCTTCTTGTGCTTGCGGTAGTGCTGATCTTGTACGGCGCAGAAGATCTGTATAATACTTATGTGCAGAGTACAGGAAAATTATTCTGGGTGATGTTAGTGCTGGTACTTGCAGTACTGGTATGGTTTGCATGGACAGTCAAAAAGCTGAATGCAAAGTATTTTTAAAATCAGATCACAAAATAAAGGAAAAGGGAAGGTGCAGACAAAAAGAGCTGCACCTTCTTATTTCATTTGGCGGAAAAATTTGTTACAATAAAAGTATTGCATGGCAGAGAAAATGTGATGGGGATAAAAGAAAATGTCATGCGAGAGATGAAATGCCGGAAGATTCCGATCCGTTTCAGGATGGAACCGTATTAAAAGAAGCATTTGACAGACTGAATAAATATGTAGTAGGGTAGATGAGATTTGATGGAAAATGTATTTGAGATATTAAAAGATTTACCAAAGCCGGGGGATTACGTTCTTTTGACAGTGGCAAAAGGATCCGCAGCCGGAGAAAAAGCAATTTTGGCAGAAAAAAAAATAATCTGGGAAAGTAAAGAAAACGGTTTCTTTTCAGCACATTTTTCAGAAGCAGGTGACTTGAAAAAATGTGGACTTTATGAAATCAGAGAGCAGCAGGTGTTTTGTGATATAATTGGAGGGCAGGAGCATCTGGTCATTTGTGGCGGTGGTCACGTATCGGTGCCGGTGATCAAAATCGGGATTATGCTTGGATGGAAGGTCACGGTTCTTGAAGATCGTCCGCAGTTTGCCGATCATGCCAGAAATGCGGGGGCAACGGAAGTAATCTGCCAGCCGTTTGAAGATGCCTTGGATCAGATCGAAGGAGACAAGGATACGTATTTTGTTGTACTGACCAGAGGTCACAGATATGATCAGGTTTGTCTGGAGAAGATCGCTGGGAAGGAACATGCTTATATCGGAATGATCGGAAGCCGGCGAAGAAGTGCGATGGTAAAGCAGAATCTGATTGAAAAAGGATGCAGCCAGGAAGTAATCGGCGAGATAAAAAGTCCGATTGGTCTGAACATCGGTGCTGAGACACCGGAGGAGATCGGTGTGGCGATCATGGCGGAAATCATCGAAGTAAAGAATCAGAACAAGAGAGTCTGCGGTTATCCGGAAGACTTGCTGGAAGCAATCCTGGATATCGCTCATCCGGGAAAGAAGATGCTTGCAACGATCATTACAAGAAAGGGTTCTGCACCAAGAAATGTGGGATCCAAGATGCTGATCCTGGAAGACGGCAACTGTGTTGGAACCATCGGAGGCGGCTGTATGGAGGCAGAGGTTTTAAGAAAAGCGAGAGTCATGATGCATGAAAATAATACAGGACTAAAGACAGAATATGTGGATATGACCGGAGATGATGCGGAGGAAGAAGGCATGGTCTGCGGCGGTACGATCGAGGTGTTACTGGAACCACTCTGGAATTAAGAAAGGATGGAAAAGGCTGTGAGAGATTCTTATGGGCGAACAATTGAATATATGAGAATTTCAATCACAGACCGCTGTAATCTGCGATGCAGGTACTGCATGCCGGATGGGGCAAAGTGGATTCCTATGTCAGAAATCCTGACTTATGAGGAGATTGAACGAATCTGCAGGGAGGCTGTCCGGATCGGGATTACCAGGTTTAAGATTACCGGAGGGGAGCCTCTGGTCAGAAAAGGATGTGCAGATCTGATCCGGATGATCCGGCAGATTCCGGGCACAGAAGAAGTAACAATGACGACAAATGGGGTTCTTCTGGGTGAGAATCTGGAAGATCTTCTTGCAGCGGGGCTGGATGCGGTGAATATCAGTCTGGATACACTGATTCCGGAAAAATATCAGGAGATTACCGGGGCAGATGAACTGGAAAGAGTCAGAAAATCCATTTTCATGGCAGAAAAAAGCGAGATCCGGGTAAAGATCAACACGGTCCTGCAAAAAGGAGTCAATGATGAGGAATGGAAAAGTCTGGCAGAGTTGGCGAAAAAGAACAAGCTGGATGTCCGTTTTATTGAATTGATGCCGATTGGACAGGGAAGAGCAGAGAATGGCATTTCCGGTGCCTGGGTGCTTGGAAAACTGAAAGAAGCTTATGGGATAGAAGGAGAGTTTTATCCGTTAGAGGGACGGTTTGGGAACGGACCTGCTGTGTATTATCAACTGCCGGGTTTTCAGGGGAAAATCGGTCTGATCAGTGCATTGCATGGAAAATTCTGTGACAGATGTAACCGGATCCGGATGACATCAACCGGAAAGTTAAAAGCGTGTCTGTGCTATGCAGATACTATCTCCGTTTTTGAGGCAGCAAGACACGGATCGGAAGA